>Ga0209676_1000081_pt1 | contig 285297 bp, 285 predicted proteins | sample AraplaCvi_mLB_r2_FD_184282 | JGI IMG/M metagenome (GOLD analysis project Ga0209676, IMG submission 184282) | Arabidopsis root microbial communities from North Carolina, USA - plate scrape MF_Cvi_mLB_r2 (SPAdes) (version 2) | ecosystem: Host-associated > Plants > Roots > Endosphere | place... | reverse complement strand
GCGAAGATCCTCGAAGGCCGTTTCCCCGAGCGCGTGCTCGAAAAGGCTGTCGAACGCATGATCCCGCGCGGCCCGCTCGGCCGCCAGCAGATGCGCAACCTGCGCATCTTCGCGGGTACCGAACATCCGCACGAAGGGCAGAACCCCGAAGTGATCGACGTCGCGTCGATGAACCGCAAGAACAAGGTGGGTGCATAATGGCTGACGAACAGACCATGACCGATCTCAAGGATCTCGCCGGCGCCGTCGAAGGCACCGTCGCTCCGGCCGCCCCGACTGCTCCGCTCCGCGAAAAGCAGGTCGACAAGCAGGGCCGCGCCTACGCGACCGGCCGCCGCAAGGACGCCGTCGCCCGCGTATGGGTCAAGCCCGGCACGGGCAAGATCACGATCAACGGCCGCGACCAGGAAATCTATTTCGCGCGTCCGACGCTGCGTCTCGTCATCAACCAGCCCTTCGGCCTGACCGAGCGCGTTGGCCAGTATGACGTCGTCGCAACGGTCAAGGGCGGTGGCCTTTCGGGCCAAGCTGGCGCCGTGCTGCATGGCATCGCGCAGGCGCTGACCCGCTTCGAACCGGCGCTGCGCAGCCCGGTCAAGGCGGCAGGCTTCCTGACCCGCGACAGCCGCGCCGTCGAGCGCAAGAAGTACGGCAAGGCCAAGGCCCGCCGCAGCTTCCAGTTCTCGAAGCGCTAAACGACTTTTCCGTCGACGGACGGAGAAGGAAGGGCGGTCCGGCAACGGGCCGCCCTTTTTCTTTGCGCGTTGAAGAAACATGTCGCGCGCCATAGATTGCGAACATGGCGTTCGACCTTCGCAGGGCCCTCCTCGCCAAGGAGGAAAAGGATTCTGCGCGGCTGATGGATTTCGAGTTCCGCCAGCGCGCGCGTAGCTTTCGCCTGCTCGCCGGCATCCTCGATATCGATCCCGGTGTGCTCGTCCGCGAAATCGCGCCGCACGATGATCCCACCATCCTCGACGCGCTCGCGAACGACCTGCCGATGTCGCGCGAAGACCTTGGCCATCATTACGCCAAATGCCGTGCCGAAGCTTACAGCCAGCTTGTCGGCGAACTCGGCGATCCGACCCCGTACCGGCTCGGCTAAAGCAGGTCGAGGCTTCCGAGCGCGAGGGCTTGCCGCGCCGGGCGTTCGGCCATCACTGCAAACATCTCGTCACCGCGTTCGGTGCGTTCGACGCTCATCGATGCGAAGACCGCCATGAAATAGCCGCTGAGCGCGCCGACGCGATAGTCGGTCCACAAACCGGCCGCGTCGGGCGCGATGCCGCGCCCTTCGAGCGCCGCGATCCAGTGGTCGAACGCCGGCCGGTCGGCCGCCGCGCGCTCGAACGGGTCGGCGATGCTGGTACCGACCAGATAGGCGAGGTCGGCGGCGCCGCTGCCGCGCCCCAGCGTCTGCCAGTCGACGAGCCAGCAGGCCTCGCCGCCGGGCGCGAAGAGGATATTGTCGATCCTCAGGTCGCCGTGGACGATCGTTCGGGCCGAAGGCTCGCGCGCCAGATAGGCGGCCAGCCTGTCGACGAGCCCGGCACCCAGATCGAGCACCTCGGGCGCCAGCCGCGTCGCATAGCGTTCGCGAAAGCCGAGATAGAGTTGCGGAAAGAGCGCGCGGATCAGGTCGCCATTGTCGCGCGAAAGCCATGCGAAATCGGCGAGCCGCGCGTCGTTCCACAGATATGCATGGAGCCGCGCTGCGGCCTCGATGCACGGGACGAGCCCGGCGAGGCCCAGCCCGGCGAGCTGGTCGCCGGCCCGCGCGGGCGCAAGATCGGACAGGATCAGGACGAAATCGACATCGTCCGCCGCGATATCGGCGAAGTGACAGGTCGGCGCGGCGACCCCGCTTTCCGCGGCGAGTTTGCGATACCAGCTGACCTCCTTGACATAGGTGCCCGTAAGCTTGGCGATGTTGCGGCTCGCCTCGTCGTGGCTCGGGCATTTGGCGATAACCGTCGTCGGGGCCTCGACGCCATCGGCCCAGTCGAGCGTCAGGCGATAGCTGTCGCACATCTGCCCCGTTCCGACCTTGGCCGAGGTAAACCCCTTGAGCTTCCCCCGCTGTCCGAGCACCGCGCCGAGCCACTGCGCCTCCATCGCCTCGGGCGAGGTCGGGAAGCTCATGCGGCGGGGTCCAGCAGGCCGGAGAGGCCCGTCGGTGCGTGCGGCCCGACGAACAATTGTTCGAGCACGCCGACGCCGCTTTCGCTACGGTCGCCATCGCTCAGCTCGGCACGAACGAGGGCCTGCACGTGCATTGCGAGCGGGTTGCCCCATTGCCGTTCGACTTCGGACAGGCTGTCGTGCGCGACCTCCAGATCGCCATGGTCGAAGCCATGCCCCCAGACGGGATGCGTATAACCGAGCCCGCTCATCGCGAATACGGGTCCGCCGGGCGTCAGCGCGAGGCGCGTGCTGCGGTCGAAATCGGCGGTCAGCTTCGACAGGCGCCGCGTCCCCGGCTGCCATTCGGCGGCGAATACGGGGTCGGCAAAATGGCGTTCGCCGCCATTGGCACCGACCAGAACCGCGCGGCGGTTCCACGGCGCTCCCTCGCCATCGTCGTTGCTGTGGAAGAACAACGAACGGTCAGCAAAATTGCACGGCGTCCACAGCCAGAAGAACTGACTGAAATTGCCCTGTGGCGGCGGCTGCGGTTCGGCGGCGCCGACCGGGCGGATGCCCCAGCTCCGGTCGCGCGTTCCCGTCCAGCCGGTGCCGACATCGACGCGCCGGCCATCGACCGACAGCCAGCCCGACCAATGGCCGTTCTGCGTCATGCGCGTATAGTCCATGAACAGGCGCGTGCCGTTGCGGCGCGTGAAGCGCGGCTCCTCGATCGGGAAGTGGCGCGCGGTAAAGCGCAGCTCGGCCGCGAGTGGGCCGTCGTTCGCGGCGATGCGGAGCGTCAGCGTTTCGAGCGGCGTGTCGATGGAGATGGAGATCGGTCCCACCGACAGGTCGAGCCGCTCGCCGCCCGACCGGCGGCTCGCGCGCAGATTATGCTGTACGCCATCCGCCAGCACGCAAAAGGCGGCGTCGACAATGCCGAGCTGCGGGTAGAAACCCATCGCCGCGGCGAAAAAGACCGACCCGTCGGGCGAGGTGCTGTTGAAGAAATAGCGGTCGTAGAAATTGCGGTCGGTGCCCGCGAATGCAATCGGCTCGGCGCTCTGGTGCAGCGGGAAATCGTCGCCCTTGGTCAGCATCGTCTCTCATCCCATTTCCGTTTTTTCTTGCAACGTAACGGGATACGGCGCCGCGTCAATGCAGCTTCAATGCACGGGGGGATCGACTGACGGCACCGCCTGGATGGGCGCGACGGGCTCGCCCGGTTCGCGCGGCGGCAAGGCATCGGGCGGGATATCGGGGATCTGCATATCGGGGGTCGGAACCGCTTCGACGTTGCGCACCCGCACCGCGATCGCAGCACCGTCGATGCGCAGTTCGTTGAAGCTTGGCGGGGTCGACCGGATCCGCTGCGACAACGTGCCTGCGCCGATCATGCGGATAGGTCCGGCCGCGGTCTCCTTCAGCAAGTCGAAGGCATCATGGACGTGGCCGGTGAGCACCGCGGCGACGCCGCGCTCCGCCAGCGCGGTCAGCGCGCGCTCTCCGCCGCGGGTCAGCGCGCGGCCGCGCGTACCCGCTTCGACGAGCGGGTGGTGCGCGGTGACGAGCGTTGTGGTTCTGCGCGGCAGGGCGTCGATCGCGGCGAGCGTCTTGCCAAGCGCCTTTGGCGTCACCCAGCCTTTCGACCAGTCGAACCGCCATTGCGCGCGCGCCGTCGTTTTCAGCGGCACCACCGCGACGCCGGGCAGATCGAGCTCGCGCTCGACCAGCGCCTCGATCCCGCGAATGCGGCGATAGGGCCGGAGGAAGCGTTCGATCGGGTTGAAATAGGGCAGGTCGTGATTGCCGACCTCGACCGTCACCGGCACATCGAGCGCGCCGATCCAGTCGCACGCCGCGGCGAATTCATGGGTGCGCGCGCGCATCGTCAGGTCGCCGGTGATCAGCACCGCATCGGGCTGCTCGCGGTGCACGCATTCGCGGAACCAGCCAAGCGCAGCAGGGTCCTCGAGCCCGAAATGGAGGTCGCTGATATGGAAGAGCCGCGTCATGCCGTCGCCAGAAAATCCACCGCGCTCGCTCCCTGTTCGAAGCGGGCAGGCGAGGTGACCTCGGCCAGCTCGCCATCATATTCGAGGCTGATCGGCGTCTCGCTTTCGAGGGTGATCGCCGCGCCGGTCATGATTTCTTCGTTCGGCCCGTCGCGGAAATCGCCGCCGAGCCATGCGAGGCCGTGGCGCAGCACGTCGGCGGTGCCTTCGGTCAGAATCCCGTCGGCGCGAATACCCTCGGTTGTGGGGGTGAGGATGATTGCAGGATAGGCCCGTTCATGCCCCGCGACGTTAACCCCCGGGGCATTGGCCATCGCATCGAGAGCGTCAGGTGCCGCGCGGCTCGCCTCGATCAGCCCGTCCTGTCGCATCGTTTCGCGCACCTCGGCCCAGCGTGTCGCCGGCCCCGCGACGATAGTGATGAACGCCTCGCCCTTGTCCGATCGGATCGTCGGAACGGGGCTGCGCCGGGCTTTCCCTTGCAACGCGTCGGCCAGGATTTCGGGCACCGGCCGGTCGCCGTGCAACGCCTTCGACAGCAGGTTGAGCGTCCCGCCGGGCAGCGGCAGGATCGCGCCGCCCCAACCTGTTGCACCGCGCGCAGCGGCATTGATCGTGCCGTCGCCCGTCCACACGAGCAGCAGGTCGATGCCCTGCCGGTCCAGTTCGGTCGCATCGGGGATATCGTCGTCGGGCAGCGCGAATATGGCGACGAGCGGCTTCCCCGCCGCGCGGCAGCTTTCCGCGATCCCGGCAAGGACGGCGTCGTCATGGCTGCCGCTCTGGCTGTTGCAGACAAGGGCGGGGCGGGAGAAGGGATTGGTCATTGCCCTGTCCTACGCGCGAACGCGGAAAAGGTCGCGGCGCTTTGTCGCGCAGCCGCTTGTTCGCCGAACCGCCGCCCTGTAGGGCGCGGAGGATGACGGGGCCGGTTTCCAGAGGACGACGGTTGATCAAATTCCTTTTCGTGGTGATCCTGCTTGTGCTGCTGTTTGGCGGCGGGGCGAAGATGATCGTCGCGGGCGGCGCGAAATCGCTCAACATGGCCGACCGGCTGCTCGGGCAGGGCGATGGTGCGCGGCTGCTGCTCGCCGACCAAGCCTATGGCCGCGGACCGCGTCAGTCGCTCGACATCTGGGTTCCCGAAAACGCCAAGGCGGACGACCGGCTGCCCGTCGTCGTCTTTTTCTATGGCGGCGGCTGGGACAGCGGCGAACGGGACAGCTATGGTTTCGCCGGCCGTGCGCTCGCGCGGCAGGGCTTCGTTGTCGTGATCCCCGACTATCGCCTCGTGCCCAAGGCGCATTGGCCCGACTTTATTGAGGACAGCGCCGCTGCGGTCGCATGGACGCACGAGCATATCGCCACACTCGGCGGCGACCCCGACCGGATCGCGCTGATGGGCCATTCGGCGGGGGCCTATAATGCCGCGATGCTCGCGCTCGACCCGCAATGGCTGCGCGCGGCGAAGAGCGATCCGTCGATAATCCGCGGCGTCGCGGGTCTCGCCGGACCCTATGACTTCCTGCCGCTCGAAAAGGGTGGCCGTGGCGACAGGGCGATGGGGAAAGTGCGGCCGATCGAAAAGACGCAGCCGATCCACTTCGCGCGCGGCGACGCGCCGCCGCTCTGGCTCGCGACGGGCGATGAGGATGACACGGTCCGCCCGCGCAACAGCCAGAACCTCGCCGCCGCGATCGAGAAGGCGGGCGGGCAGGCGACGCTCCGTATCTATCCGGGCATGGGGCATACGGGCATCGTGATGGCGCTCGCCGCACCGTTCCAGAACAAGGGGCCGGTGCTCGAAGAAGCGACCGATTTCCTCCGCGGCGTAACCGGCCGCCAGATTGCGCCCGCATCGGACGCGGCACAATGAGCGCGCCGATCCCGGCGATCATACTTGCGGGCAGCCGTCCGGGACCCGACCCCTTGCTGACCGGGAGCGGCGTGTCGACCAAGGCGCTGCTGCCGATCGCGGGGCAGGCGATGCTCGTCCACGTCGTGAAGGCGCTGCGCGTATCGCCGCTGGTCGGGCCGATCACGATCCTCGCACAGAACAGCGCCGAACTCGCGGCCGAGCCGGAACTCGCCGGGTTCCCGGACCTGCATTTCTCGGACTCGGGGCAGGGGATCAGCAGTTCGCTCGCCGCCGCCCTGCCGCCCGGCGACGATCCGTTGCTCGTCACCACCGCCGACAATGTGCTGCTCACGCCGACGATGGTCGCCGAATTCCTGAATGCAGCCGAGGACAGCGACGTCGCGGTCGCAATGGTCGAGCGCGATGTGCTGCTCGCGCGCTATCCGCAGTCGCAGCGCACCTGGCTCAAATTTCGCGGCGGCTGGTGGTCGGGCGCGAACATGTTCCGGCTGCGCGGCCGACGCGTGCTGCCGCTGCTCGACTTCTGGGGGCGCATCGAGCGCGACCGCAAGAAGGGGCTCAAGATCATCGCCGCCTTCGGCCCCTGGCTGCTGCTCGGCGCGCTGCTTCGCCTCTTCACGATCCGGCAGGGCGTCGCGCGCGCGGGGCTGCGTTTCGGCCTCAAGGCAAAGGTCGTGCCGATGTCCGAGGCCGAGGCGTGCATCGATGCCGACAAACCTTCGGACATCGAACTGATCGAAGCGATATTTGCCGCACGGCGGGAAGCGGCTATAGGCCAGCCCCTATGAGCATCGACAAAGCCATCATCCTGTCGGCTGGGCAGGGCTCGCGCCTGCTGCCGCTGACCCGCGACATTCCCAAATGCCTGATCGAGTTCAACGGCCGCAGCCTCATCAGCTGGCAGGTCGCGGCGCTCGTCGCGAACGGGATCAAGGATATCGTCGTCGTCACGGGCTTTCGTACCGAACGCGTCGAGGATCATGCGCTGCAACTCTATCGCGACACCGGCGCGCGCATTCGCACCCTGTTCAATCCCTTCTTTCAGGTCGCCGACAATCTCGGCACCTGCTGGATCGCGCGCGAGGAGATGGACCGCGATTTCATCATCCTCAACGGCGATACCATCATCTCGGACGAGATCGTCGCGAAGCTGATCGCCGGCGCGAACGAGCCGATCAACGTCACTGTCGACGTCAAGGCCGACTATGACGACGACGACATGAAGGTGAACCGCGACGCCGAGGGCCGCCTGCATCACATCGGCAAGCGGCTACTGCCCCCCGATACCAATGCCGAGTCGATCGGCATGCTCGCCTTCGTCGGCGACGGCCCGTCGATCTTCCGCAACCAGGTCGACCAGATGATGCGCACCCCCGACGGGGTCGAACGCTGGTATCTGCGTGCGATCGACATCATCGCCAAGGGCAATCGCGTCGGCACCGTGTCGATCGAAGGACTCGAATGGCAGGAAGTCGACTTCCCGCAGGACGTCGAGGCCGCCGTCGCGCTTACAGCGAAATGGGCCGAAGAAGGCCGCTACGCAAAATAGGGTTTGAGCCAGCCTGTCAGCGCGGCGATTTGCGTCTCGTCGAGCTTCACCGCCTGCCCGAGGTCGGGCTGCGCTGGCCAGCCGGCATCGGGAACCGTCAGGCCTGCGCCGCTGCGTTCGCCGTCGTAACGCGGCAGCACGTGAAAATGGACGTGCGGGTCGACCATCATGAGCATCAGATAGTTGATCTTCGCATAGCCGACGGCCTCGCTCAGCGCAGCCTCGATCGCAGCGGTTGCAGTCTTGAGTTCGGCATGCGCTTCGGCGGGCAAGTCGCCGAACGCCGTCGCATCCGATTTTGCCGCGAGCACCAGCGCGCCAAGCGTCGGCTGCGCGGGACGGAGCAGCACGACCCAATGCTCATATTCGGCGATCAGCGTCGCCGGGTGGCCGAATTTCGCGATCGTGTCGTTCATGCTTCTTCCATCCAGCTGGTGATCGGGCGGCCCGACCGTTTCACGGCATAGGCCTGCACCAGCCGTACCGCATGGACGACCAGCGATATGACGGTCCACCAGGCGAGCGCGATCAGGCCGATATCGGGGCGTCCGGCGAGCGTCGCAAAAAACAGGATGGCGAAATTGGGGTTGCGCCGCGCGGTGACCAGCCGGAACCGGCTGTCGAACCTCTCCCAGACATGGATGTCCATGCCGAAATCCTTGATGAACAGCCCCTCGATCACGCGCTGGAGCACATAGCCCGCAACGACCGCGGCCATCACCCAGGCGAAGGTCTGCGTCGACAGCGCGAGTCCCCAGGTGCCGAGCCCGACACCCCAGAAATACCACCAGAAGGGCGGATGGATCAGGTCGACGCCATGGTCGGCGACATTGCCCCATTTCGACGAGGTGATCGTGCAGCGCGCGAGCTTTCCGTCGACGGTGTCGAGCACCATGAAGACGAAGCCAGCGAGCATCCCTTCCCAATAATGGCCATAGGCGAACAGATAGGTCGCATAGACGCACAGCGTCGCGCCGATCGCGGTCACCATGTTCGGTGTCATGCCGATGCTCGCGGCGATCCGCGTCAGCCACAGCGCGAGTTCGGGCCACAGATATTTGGTCAGCGCGTCGGTGACGCCCTTGTAAGCGCCGAAATAGCTCTTTCGCTCGATCGCGCGCCGCGTTTCGGGGGTCAGTCGCTGGATGAACGGGCAGTCGAGCTTGCGGAGCTGGCGGTTGTAGATTTGCGGATTGCCCTGATAATCGATGATCATGAGCTCGCCGCGATGCTGTGCGATATCTTCGGGGCGCATTCCGCCGGGGAGGTGCGCGATGACCAGTTCGTCGCCGTTCATGACGACGGTGCCGGGCAGCGGTACGATATGGCGGAGCCACACGGGGTCGAAAACATAAGCGAGATTAACGAAGATATGTGCGTCTGATGGTCCCGCGGCTTCGGGCAACCCCTCGGCGCGCGCGAGGCGGCGCAGCCGTTCGGTGTTGGTCATGCCCCAGATCGGGGTCGGATTTTCGCCGATCGGCGATAGCGCGGGCAAATTTGCGTCGGTCATCCGCCGCTCTTATCCTGTAGGGCGTCCTTTGCAAGAAAGGCCGAAATCGCCTCCGCGCCGCGCCGTGCGGCGCCGGCGGGGTCACCGCCGATCGATTCGGCGAGCCGTTCGCGCTGCGCGTCGGCGTAGCGCGGGTGGTGCGCGGGCGCCGCGTCGAGCGCCGCCGGCAGCCCGGCGAGATCGTCGACGACGTCGCCGAGCGTCCAGAACAGATAATCGGGGTCGCCCTGCCAAGGAACGCGATGCGCATTGAGGAACAGGCACGGGCGCGGGGTGGCGAGAAACTCGTAAACCTGACTGCTGACGTCGCCGATATAGATGTCGGCGCCGCTGGTGTAGCTCATGTCAAAGAGCCGGTCGGACCCGAGGTCGATCAGGATCTTGCCCGGCACCGCAAGCCGCTCGATCGCCACGCGCTCGGCATCGCTCGCTTCGGCGAACAGGCGGACGTGCGGCGCGACGACCAGATTGTAACGATCCTGCGCGGCGCACCACGCGATCAGGTCGCGTCCGAAGCGGTCCCACGACGACAGGTCGCGACGGAAATGCGGCGCGTAGAGGATGGTCGGCCGGTGGTTCGCAAACAGCGGTTCGCGCGCCGCCTGCAGGCGCGGCATCAGGTCGAGCTTCACATAGCCGTTCACGGCATAATGTCCCGGCCGGATCGTCCCCGCGCCGAGCAGCCGCTGTTCGCTTTTCTCGCCCGCGACGAGCACGAAATGGAAATGCCGGTCGCGCGGGTCGAGCATGATCGCACGGTCGCCCGCGCCGTGCGGGGTGAAGATCAGCCGTGTCCGCCGCGGCAGGAAATGCCGGATCGCCGTCGTCGTCCGTTCGGGCACGACGATCGCATCGAAGCCGCGCAGGAACGGCAGCGCGCCGAAGAGCATCGGCAGCCGCGGATTGCGGAACAGACCCCAATCGCGCAGCCAGCGCGCGAGACCGCGCTGGCCGAGCAAGGTGATGCTCGGGGCAAAGCCCGGATAGGCGAGCGCGACCTGTTCGACCATGCGCAGATGGTCGCCGCTCGCGACCGCGACCTCGACCTCCTCTCCGGCCGCCGCCATCTCGGCAGCGATCGGTAGCGCGTGGAAAATCTGGTGCGGTTCGCCGATGAACAGGAACAGGGTGCGCATCAGGGGAGCGCCCCCGCGGCGGCATCCTCGAAATCGGCAACCCGCCAGCCGTGCTTCGCGGCCAGCCGCGCGAACTTGTCGCCGCGTCCGACCAGCCAGGCTTCATTGGCGAGCGCAAAGGTCGGTGCATCGCTGACATGGTCCGAATAGACGCGGATCGGCGTGCTGCTTTCGACGGCACGGGCCGCGAGCCATTCGCCGACGCGCCGCGCCTTTTCCTCGCCATAGCAATTGGGCCCGTCGAGCAGTGGAAGCCAGTTTCCTTCGGCATCGCGGTGGTGGCGCGAGGCGACGATCGCGTCGAAGCCCAGCACATCGGCGATCGCGCCCGCGTAGAATTCGGGCGCTGCGGTCGCCATCAGCAGCCGGTATCCCTCGGCGCGGTCGCGCGCGATGCACGCCGCGGCGCCCGGCGGGACGTCGCGCGGCACGCGCCACGCGGCGAAAGCGGCGGCGAGCGCGCTGGCGCGTGTCGGCGCGATGCGCCTGCCCAGCATCAAGCGGATGGCGGCGGGCTTGAATCGGTCGCGGCCATAGAAGCGCAGCGCATAGCCGATCATCAGCGCCGCGAGCGCGGGTAGCAACAGCAGCCGCCACGGCGCTTCGCGCCGCGCCGCCCAGAGCAGGAAAAGCGTGAAGGTCGGCTTGCGGAGCACGGTGCGGTCGAGATCGTAGATCGCGACGCCCGTGGGGGGGGCGTCGCCGGTCATGACGCCTCGCGTTCGAAGAGCCGCAGCGTGCGGCCGGTCTTGCCCAGCGAGGTACGGTCGGCGAGCGGGAGCGCGAAGCGAAGCGCACCCCAGATCGACGCGGCGGCGATCAGGACGATCAGCGGCAGCGCGACGGCGTCGGGAAGGCGGCTTGCGAACAGCGCGACGGTCCCCGCGGCCGCGGTGACGACGAGCCCGCGGAGCGCGACGCCCGGAAATTGCGCATCGAAGGGCTGGAGTTTTTCGGTGACCGCGAGCTGAAGCATCGGAACGGCGGCCATGACGACGAGGCCGATCGCCGTCGCGAGGGTCACCCCGGTCAGCGGATCGAGATGCCCGACGATCAGCCAGCCCGTGCAGAGCGCGACCGCGACGCCGAAGATGCTCGCGGTGAGCTGGTGCCGGAAGGCCGCGACGACTTGCAGCACCGGCGCCGAAATCCCGAGCACGGCTTCGGCGGCGCGCGCGAAGAGCAAGGCGATCAGCGCCGCCTGCGCGCCCTGCGCCTGATCGCCGAACAGGCTCAGCAACGAGGTGCTGCCCGCCGCGAGCACCGCTGCGAGCGGGAGCGCGATCGCCGAGATCAGCCGCGTCGCATAGGCGTAGATGTCGGCGACCTGCCGCCGATCCTGCCGTTCGGCGCTGGCGGCGAGCGGTGCCATGACATAGGTGAAGGCGATACGGACGAGCTGGACGACGCTCGACAGCTTGCGCGCGATGGTGAACAGCCCCGCCGCCGCCGCGCCCGCCGCGCCGGGCAGCAGCAGGTTGAGGATCAGCGCGGGGGCGTCGCCGAACAGGCGCGCGATGATGTTCGACGGCAGGATCGACAGCCCCGCCCAGAAGGTGTTGCGCGCCGTGTCGCTCGATCGGGGTGTGCGCCACATATCGGCGAGGCTGTAGTGGCGCGCGAGCAGGCGGACGCTGAGCGCCGCGGTGATCGCCAGCGAACAGAGATGTGCAATGAACAGCCCCTTGAGCCCAAGGCCGAGCGCAAAGAACAGCCCCGCGAACACCAGCCGCATGATCTGTTCCCACACGATCCGGAGGCGGATTTCGGCGCCGAACACCATACGCGCGCGCAGCGCCGAGGTTGCGATTTCGACGAAGGCCCACAGCGGCAGCGCCCAGACGAAGATACGGATCGCCGGCGTGACGAGATCGCGATCCTTCGCCGCGACGTTGAGCAGCGGGCCGAGTTCGGCGGCAAAGATCGCGATCAGCGCCGCGACGACAAGGCATGGTCCGACGCCGAACAGCATGGCGGTGCGCAGCGCTGCCGCGGCGTCGGCGTCGCTCGCCGATTGCGGTACGGTGCGCTGCATCGCGCTGGTCATGCCGAGGTCGAAGATATTCTCGAGCAGGTTGATCGCCGCCCACAGCACGGCATAGAGGCCGTATCCGGCCAACCCGAACATCAGGACATAGAGCGGCTGCGCGACGATCTCGACCACCGCGCCGAGCCGTGCCAGCACGGTCGTGCCAAGCCCGCGCGCGACGCTGCGGCTGGTAACGGCGGGCTGGTCGGCGCTTTCGCTCATCATCGCCGCCCTAGCGCCTTGCCCGCGCCCCTGCCAGCGGCTTTCGCGCGTTCACCCCCTTGTCGACTCCCGCAATCGGGTCTAGGCAGCGCGCGATTGCATAGGGAAGACCGCGATATGGCTCAATTTGTCCTGCCCAAGAACAGCCGCCCGCAAAAGACGGGCAAGGTCCACAAGGCCGAGGGCGCGACCGCCGTCAAGAAATTCAAGGTCTATCGCTACGACCCCGACAAAGGCCAGAACCCGCATTTCGACACGTTCGAGATCGACACCGAAAAATGCGGGCCGATGGTGCTTGATGCGCTCATCAAGATGAAGAGCGAGCAGGATTCGACGCTCACCTTCCGCCGCTCGTGCCGCGAAGGTATCTGCGGCAGCTGCTCGATGAACATGAACGGCAAGAACGGCCTCGCCTGCACGACCGCGATCGAGGACCTTAAGGGCGACATCACGATCACGCCGCTGCCGTCGATGGACGTGATCAAGGACCTCGTCCCCGACTTCACCCACTTCTACGCGCAATATGCGTCGATCGAACCGTGGCTCAAGACCAAGACAACGACGCCGAGCGGCAAGGAGCGCCTGCAGTCGCCCGAGGAGCGCGAGAAGCTCGACGGCCTCTACGAGTGCATCCTCTGCGCCTGCTGCTCGACGAGCTGCCCGAGCTACTGGTGGAACAGCGACAAGTTCCTCGGCCCCGCGATCCTGCTCCAGGCCTATCGCTGGCTCGCCGACAGCCGCGACGAGATGACCGGCGAGCGGCTCGACGAGCTTGAGGATCCCTTCCGCCTGTATCGTTGCCACACGATCATGAACTGCGCCAACGCGTGCCCGAAGGGCCTGAGCCCCGCACGCGCGATCGCCGAGATCAAGAAGCTGGAAGCCGAGCGGCACGTCTGATGCGGAGTGCGCTGGCGGCACTCGCTGCGCTGGCGCTCGCTTCCTGTGCCTCGGCGATCGATCGCGGGACCGACGCGGCGCTGCCCGGTGCAGTGACACTCGGCAATGGGACATGGCTTGTTCCCGGCGGTTTCGAGCCGGGTCGTTCACCCGACGGAAACAGCGTGATCCTGAAGGGCTCCGCGGGCGCCGTCCTTGTCGATACCGGGCGCCATAGGCATCACGCCGAAGCGGTCGATCGCGCGCTGGGGAGCCTCGGCATCCCGCTCGTCGCAATCGTCAACACGCACTGGCACCTCGATCACGTCAGCGGCAATCCCGCGTTGCGGGCAAGCCATTCCGACGCACGCGTCTACGGGACGTCCGCGATCGACGGGGCGCTGGAGGGCTTTCTTGCGGACAGCGCGGCGGCTTCGCGCAAGGCACTCGCTGCGGGTCAGGTTCCCGCCGCTGCGGTTCCGGACGTGGAAGGCGATCTGGCGACGATCGGGCGCGGGCGGGATCTGCGGCCTGACATCGTCCTCGACGAGCCGCACGATGCCGTCTTTGCCGGCCGCCCCCTGTCGCTGCGAATCGCGCCCCGTGCGGCGACCGAACGCGATCTCTGGATTTATGACGCCGCTGCGCGGCGCGCGATCGTCGGAGACCTCGTCACGCTTCCCGCCCCCTTTCTCGACGCTGCCTGCCCCGAAGGCTGGCTGGATGCCCTTCGCCGGGTGGCGCGATCGGGCGCAACGCAGGTCGTGCCGGGTCATGGTCCCGTCATGGATATGGCCGCCTTTACACGCTGGCGGACCGCCTTCGGCGATTTTATCGCTTGCGCGCGGAGGACGGCCGCGCTTGAGACCTGTTCGGCGGGCTGGGTTGCCGGTGCCGCTGAATGGATCGGCAATGACGGGCCCCGCGCCAAGGTGATGGCCGATTATTATGGTGAGCTGATACGCTCGAAGAAACTGGACGGATATTGCAGGGCATGAACGACGGGATCGAGGAGCCGAAGCGCCGCGACCATTTCAGCGCTGAGGAACTGGACGGCGGCTGGATCAGCTGGGACCTCAAGGATCCGACGCGCTTCAACAGCTTCATCGAACCGCTGACGGTGCGCGTTGAGCCATCAACGCCGGATGGCCGTCCGTGCGCCCGGGTGCGGATGTTGCCCGAACGCAAGCACAGCAACCTTGGCGATAATGTGCATGGAGCGGTCACGCTGGCGCTCGTCGATATCGCGTTGTTCGCGGCGTCGCACCAGTTCGGTTCGCTCAATGCCGGCCATTCGGTGACGCTCGACCTGTCGACTCAGTTCGTCGGCGCGGGGCGGGTGGGCGAACCGCTCGATGCTGTGGTCGAGCTGGTCCGCGAGACCGGCCGGCTGATCTTCCTGCGCGGGCTGGTTGTGCAGGGCGAGGGCGACAGCCATATCGTGCTGAGCTTCGCGGGGACGATCCGCAAGGCAAGCAGCAAGTGACGACGGTTCTTGCGGCCTACGACGCGCTTGTCGCGGCCGGCGAGCTTCGTCCCGACGCCGAGCAGCGCGCCGCCGCCGGACGCCTGAACCGGCTGCAGGCCGAACTCGAGGCCGTGCCGAAGCGCGGCAGCCTGCTCTGGCGGCTGACGGGCCGCAAACCCGAGGCGCTGCGCGGCGTCTATCTGTGGGGTGCGGTCGGGCGCGGCAAGTCGATGCTGATGGACCTCTTCTACGACCGGCTCGACATCCAGCGGAAACGGCGCGTGCATTTTCACGCCTTCATGCTCGACGTCCACGCGCGGATGCGCGAGGTCCGGAAAAGCGAAAGCGGCGATCCGATCCCGCTCGTCGCCGACTCGCTCGCCGAAAATACGCGCTGCCTCGCGTTCGACGAGATGGTCGTGAATAACAGCGCCGATGCGATGATCCTCTCGCGCCTGTTCACCGCGCTGATCGACCGCGGCGTGACGATGGTCGCGACCTCGAACCGCCCGCCGAAGGACCTCTACAAGGACGGGCTCAACCGCGAGCATTTCCTGCCCTTCATCGCGCTCGTCGAGGATCGGCTCGACGTGATGAGCCTCAACGGTCCGACCGACTATCGCCGTGACCGGCTGGGTGACGGCGCGCGCTGGTTCGTCCCCGCCGACGATGCCGCGAGCGCGGCGCTGTCGGCCGCCTTCTTCCGCCTGACCGACTATCCGCCCGAGGATCGCGCGCATGTCCCGAGCCTCGAACTTGACGTCGGCGGCGGGCGGATGTTGCATGTACCCAAGGCGCTGAAGGGCGTCGCGGTCTTTTCGTTCAAGCGGCTGTGCGGCGATGCGCGCGGGGCGGCGGACTATCTTGCGGTCGCGCGGCATTTTCACGCGGTGATCATCGTCGGTATTCCGTGCATGGGGCCCGAAAACCGCAACGAGGCGGCGCGCTTCGTCACGCTGATCGACGCGCTCTACGAATATAAGGTCAAACTGCTCGCGAGCGCGGCGGCCATGCCCGACCAGCTCTATATTGCGGGCGACGGCGCGTTCGAATTCGAGCGCACCGCGAGCCGCCTCGCCGAGATGCAGTCCGACGATTATCTGGCGCTGGGCCATGGCCAGGACGACGCGGCCGCCTGAGTCCCGGCGTCAGGCGAGCACCAGAAACACCCCGCCGAGCGCCTTGCCCCAGCGCGAGGAATGGACCGTGACATAGATGAGATCGCGGACGTAGCGGACCTCGTGCACGACATGGCCTACGGCCTGCTCGATCGTGCGGCGCAGCGTGCGCAGCGGTCTCGGCGCGGCGATCCCGATCCGCGCGGGGCGTTCGGGTGGTCCGGGCAGCGTCGCAAAACCGCCGCTTGTCACGCGCGCGTCGTCCGCGACCGCGCGGCACAGCGCTTCCATGCGTGCGACCGCGAGGCGGTTGGGAACCTCGCGGTCGCGGCTCAGCAATTCGAAGCTGTGGCTGAATGCCGAAAACTGGATCGCACCGCTCGCCGCACTGTGGTCGAGCGCGTCGCACATTTCCTCTTCGGACATGGCACAAAGCTGCGCCGGGCGGAAACGGTTGGCGCGGTCCATCAGCCCGCTGACCGGTACTTCGACCACGCCAAGGTGCGCGCGCATGCCGAGGTTGCCGGGGTCGAGCGAGATGTCGCAGCCATGGCCCCGATAGGCGCCGTTGAAGCTGCTGTCGAAGCGCAGTCCCAGCGCGGCGAGCGCGCGCAGCGTGTCGTCGTTGGCGCCGAAGTTTCCGGCGCGAAAAGCGTTCGGTTTGGGTGCGCCAGCGCCGACCAGAATGTCGCGGGCGAGCGCGATCAGCTTTTTCTGCGCCGGCAGCGGGAAGTCGCCGATGTTGCGCCCCGTCAGTCGGCCCACGGGATTGAAACGCGCGAAGGCGAGCCATTCGGTGTGGATATGCAGCTGCACCTCGTGCCCGCGCTCGACGACCGGACGGACGATCGCGTCGATGATGCCGGGGCCATAGACCAGCGCCGGCATCGGATCGATGAAGAAGACACCGGTCAGGCCATGGCGTTCGAGCATATCCATCTGGAAATGGATGCCGAAATCGCCGTCGCGGCAGCGGCCGAGGATCGAGCTTTCGAAATTGGCGCGCGCGTCGGCGCCGCGCTGGTACAGTCCGGCGGACAATTCGGTATCGAAACTGATGATCGCGCGCGTCACATCCCGCGCGTAGCAGTGCAGCGATAAGGGAGGGTTAACCGGAGCTTGCGTAGTCGGCGCGAAAGCGGGGCGTACGGTCGCTTCGCTCTTGTCACATCACCGGCTTATTCCCATGTCCGGAGCACGGCGCGATCCGTTCTATTGTTATTGCGAACTATTAGCAAAAAAAGCCTGTTTTTCGACCTTTTCGCTGTTGTTTCCTTAAGGGAATCGGCGTAGGGGCGTCGCCAGTCTTGGGACCGGAGCGGAGCTTTAGCCCGTGCTCCCGCCGGTCTGTGAACCAATGCCGGGCTTGCCAGGAAGGGAGTGCCGCGCGCCATGGGACGCAAGAAGATCGCTTTGATCGGAGCCGGGAATATCGGTGGAACGCTGGCGCTGCTCGCCGCGCAGAAGGAACTGGGCGATGTCGTCCTGTTCGACGTCGTCGAAGGCGTGCCGCAGGGCAAGGCACTCGACCTGTCGCAGGTCGGCCCGATCGCGGGCTTCGACGCGAAGATCACCGGCACGAACGATTACAAGGATATCGCGGGCGCCGACGTCATCATCGTGACCGCCGGTGTCGCCCGCAAGCCGGGCATGAGCCGCGACGACCTGCTCGGCATCAACCTCAAGGTCATGAAGGCTGTCGGTGAAGGCATCAAGGCGAACGCCCCCGACGCCTTCGTTATCTGCATCACCAATCCCCTGGACGCCATGGTGTGGGCGCTGCGCGAATTCTCGGGCCTCCCGCACAACAAGGTCGTCGGCATGGCCGGCGTGCTCGACTCGGCGCGCTTCAGCCACTTCATCGCCTACGAATTCGACGTGTCGGTGAAGGATGTGAACACCTTCGTCCTCGGCGGCCACGGCGACACGATGGTCCCCGTCGTCCGCTACTCGACGGTCAACGGCATCCCCGTCCCCGACCTCGTCAAGATGGGCCTGTCGTCGCAGGACAAGATCGACGCGATCGTCAAGCGCACGCGCGGCGGCGGCGGCGAGATCGTTGCGCTGCTCGGAACCGGTTCGGCTTTCTATGCGCCCGCAGCCTCGGGCATCGCGATGGCCGAAGCCTATCTGGGTGACCAGAAGCGCATCCTGCCCTGCGCTGCCTATGTCGAAGGCCAGTACGGCCTCGACGGCCTGTACGTCGGCGTGCCGGTGCTGATCGGTGCGAACGGCGTCGAAAAGGTCGTCGAGATCGAACTCGACGACGCCGACAAGGCCGGCCTGCAGGTCTCGGTCGATGCGGTCAAGGAACTGCTCGACGCGTGCAAGACGCTGGATCCCAGCCTCGCCTGATCTTTTTTGCCGCGCCCGGCGTTAGCGTCGGGCGCAGGCTCTCCCCGGGAGAATTTGAATATGTCCATCCTCATCGACAAGAATACCAAGGTCATCACGCAAGGGATGACCGGTGCCACCGGCACGTTCCACACCGAACAGGCGCTGGCCTATGGCACGCAGATGGTCGGCGGCGTGACGCCGGGCAAGGGCGGCACGACGCACATCGGCCTGCCGATGTTCAACACCGTCGAGGAAGCGAAGCACGCGACCGGTGCGACCGCGTCGGTCATCTATGTGCCGCCGCCGTTCGCCGCCGACTCGATCCTCGAGGCGATCGACGCCGAGATCGAACTGATCGTCGCGATCACCGAAGGCATCCCCGTGCTCGACATGGTCAAGGTGAAGCGCGCGCTGTCGGGTTCGAAGTCGCGCCTGATCGGCCCGAACTGCCCCGGTGTGCTGACCCCCGAAGAATGCAAGATCGGGATCATGCCGGGCAATATCTTCAAGAAGGGCAGTGTCGGCGTCGTCTCGCGCTCGGGCACGCTGACCTATGAAGCCGTGTTCCAGACCTCGAACGTCGGTCTCGGCCAGACGACCGCGGTCGGCATCGGCGGTGACCCGGTCAACGGCACCAACTTCATCGACGTGCTCGAACTCTTCCTCGCCGACGAAGCGACCAAGTCGATCATCATGATCGGCGAAATCGGCGGCGACGCCGAAGAACAGGCCGCGCAGTTCCTGATCGACGAAGCGAAGCGCGGCCGCAAAAAGCCGATGGCCGGCTTCATCGCGGGCCGCACGGCGCCTCCGGGCCGCCGCATGGGCCACGCCGGCGCGATCGTGTCGGGCGGCAAGGGCGACGCCGAAAGCAAGATCGCGGCGATGGAAGCCGCCGGCATCAAGGTGTCGGCGAGCCCGTCCGAACTCGGTACGACGCTCGCCGAAGTGCTCAAGGAACGCGTCTGAGCAGGCGGCCCGCCGGCACCCTTTGCCGGCGGGGCCCCGCTCCCCATATGATTATGCCCACCCCTACCTCCCCGTGGAAAAGCAGATGAACCTCGAACGACAAAGCTTCGACATCGACGAGCCGCAGGCCGGCCCGAGTTGGGCGCCGAAGAACTGGCCCCGGATCGACACCGACGACCTGACCGCCGCGCTCGACCCGCAGCAGATGCAGGTCGCGGTGAAGGCCGCCGCCGCCAAGGCGGGCACCGCGCTGTCGAGCGCCGAGGTCGAGCGCGCCGCCGACGATTCGATCCGCGCGATGATGCTGATCCGCACCTATCGCGTGCGCGGCCATCTTGCCGCGAACCTTGATCCGCTCGGCCTCAGCCAGCGCGAGCTGCCCGCGGACCTCACGCCCGAATATCACGGCTTCGTCGGCGCCGATCTCGACCGTCCGATCTGGATCGGCGGCACGCTGGGGCTCGAAAAGGCGACGATCCGCGAGATCGTTGCGATCCTGCGCGCCAATTATTGCGGCAATGTCGGCCTCGAATATATGCACATCGCCGACATCGAGGAGCGCCAGTTCCTGCAGGAACGGATGGAAGGTGCCGACAAGATCATCGAATTTTCGGTCGAGGGCAAACGCGCCATCCTGAACAAGGTGATCGAGGCCGAGGAATGGGAGAAATTCCTCGCGCGCAAATATGTAGGGACGAAGCGCTTCGGCCTCGACGGCGGCGAAAGCATGATCCCCGCGATGGAAGCCATCATCAAATATGGCGGCCAGTACGGCGTGCGCGAGATCGTATACGGCATGGCGCATCGCGGGCGCCTCAACATGCTCGCGAACGTCATGGCAAAGCCGTACAAGATCATCTTCCACGAATTCGCCGGTGGCAGCGCGAACCCCGACGACATCGGCGGTTCGGGCGACGTCAAATATCACCTCGGCACCTCAACCGACCGCGAGTTCGGCGGCGCATCGGTGCATATGTCGCTCGTCCCCAACCCCTCGCACCTCGAGGCGGTTGATCCGGTCGTGCTCGGCAAGGTCCGCGCGCAGCAGGTCGTGCGCGATGACCTCGAAAAGCACGAGCAGGTGCTGCCCGTGCTGATCCACGGCGACGCCGCGTTCGCGGGGCAGGGGATCGTCTGGGAGTGCCTCGGCTTCTCGGGCATCCGCGGTTACAACACCGGCGGCTGCATCCACTTCATCGTCAACAACCAGATCGGCTTCACGACGAGCCCGCAGTTCGCGCGTTCGTCGCCTTATCCGTCGGATGTCGCCAAGGGCGTCCAGGCGCCGATCCTGCACGTCAATGGCGACGATCCCGAAGCGGTTACCTTTGCGTGCAAGCTTGCGATCGATTTCCGTCAGCAGTTCAAGCGCGACGTCGTGATCGACATGTGGTGCTATCGCCGCTTCGGTCATAACGAAGGCGACGAACCGTCGTTCACCCAGCCGCTGATGTACGCGAGCATCCGCCAGCATCCGCCGGTGTCGCAGCTGTGCGCGGCGAAACTGGAAGCCGAGGGCGTGATCGACGCGGGCTGGGCCGACGCACGCCGCGCCGAATTCACCGCGCGGCTCGAAGACGACTTCGAATCGGCGAAGAGCTACAAACCGAACAAGGCCGATTGGTTCGCGGGCCGCTGGTCGGGGCTGCACGCCCCCGCCGATCCCGAAAATGCGCGTCGCAACATCGCGACCGGCGTGTCGGACAAATTGTTCGATTCGATCGGCCGCACGCTGACGACGATCCCCGCCGATGTCGAGGTTCACAAGACGCTGCGCCGTGTCATCGACGCGCGCGGCGCGATGTTCGCCGACAAGAGCGATGGCGAAGTGTTCGACTGGGCGACCGCCGAGAGCCTCGCCTTCGGTACCCTGCTCAGCGAAGGTTATCAGGTGCGCCTGTCGGGCCAGGATTCGGGCCGCGGTACCTTCTCGCAGCGCCATGCGGTCTGGGTCGACCAGAAAACCGAGGACAAATATATTCCGCTGACGACCGTACCGCACGGCCGGTTCGAGGTGCTCGACAGCCCGCTTTCCGAATATGGCGTGCTCGGCTTCGAATATGGCTATGCGATGGCGGATCCGAAGAGCCTCGTGCTCTGGGAAGCGCAGTTCGGCGACTTCGCCAATGGCGCGCAGATCATGATCGACCAGTTCATCGCCGCGGGCGAAGCCAAGTGGCTGCGCGCCAACGGTCTCGTGATGCTGCTGCCGCACGGCTATGAAGGGCAGGGGCCCGAACATAGCTCGGCGCGTCTCGAACGCTTCCTGCAGCTCTGCGCGGGCGACAATATCCAAGTGTGCAATATTTCGACGCCGTCGAATTATTTCCACGTCCTGCGCCGCCAGATGCTCCGCCCGTTCCGCAAGCCGCTGATCATCATGACGCCCAAGTCGCTGCTTCGTCACAAGCTGGCGGTGTCGCAGCGGTCGGACTTCATCGGCGACGCGCATTTCCGGCGCCTGATGTCGGATCGTACGCCGCCGGCGGACAAGGATGTGAAGCGCGTCGTGCTGTGTTCGGGCAAGGTCGGGTACGACCTGATGGAGGCGCGCGATGCCGCGGGCCTCACCGACACGACGGTCGTTCGCGTCGAGCAGCTCTATCCCTTCCCGGGCGAACCGCTCGCGGTCCGGCTGAAGCGGATGCCGAATCTCGAAGAGGTCGTCTGGGCGCAGGAAGAGCCGCGCAACAACGGCGCATGGTTCTTCGTCAACGAGTTGATCGAAGAATCGCTGACCGAGGCGGGCCACAAGGGCATGCGTCCGCGCTATGCCGGCCGCGCCGCAGCGGCGTCGCCCGCGACCGGCCTGATGAGCCGCCACCAGACCGAACAGTCGGCGCTCGTCGCCGATGCGCTCGGCCTTTCGGTTCGCGCCGAAATCCGCCGTACGAAGAATAAAGCTTAAGCCCCCAAGGAACTGCACCCATGAGCACCGAAGTCAAAGTCCCCACGCTGGGCGAAAGCGTTACCGAAGCGACGATCGGCGAATGGCTGAAAAAGCCGGGTGAAGCGGTTGCGCTCGACGAGCCGATCGCGAGCCTCGAAACCGACAAGGTCGCGGTCGAAGTGCCGTCGCCCGTCGCCGGCGTGATGGGCCAGCAACTCGCAGCGGTCGGCGACACCGTCAATGTCGGCGCGACGATTGCGACGGTCGAGGCGGGCGGTGCTGCGGCTGCTCCGGCGCCTGCTGCGGCCGCTCCGGCTCCCGCGCCCGCCAAGGCCGAAGCTGCGGCACCGGCACCCGCCGCGACCGCTGCGCCCGCCGCCGAAGGCGTCGACACGGTCACCACCATGTCGCCCGCCGTCCGCCGTCTCGTGCTCGAACATGGCGTCGACCCGACGAAGATCCAGGGCAGCGGCAAGGACGGTCGCCTGACCAAGGAAGATGTGCTCGCCGCCGCCAACAATGCGCCCGCTGCCGTTCCCGTACCTGCCGCTGCTCCCGCGCCTGCCGCAAGCGGCGCGCCCGGCCGACAGGAAGAACGCGTCAAGATGACGCGTATGCGCCAGACGATCGCGAAGCGCCTGAAGGCGGCGCAGGACACCGCCGCGATGCTGACGACGTTCAACGACGTCGACATGTCGGCAGTGATGGCGACGCGCGACAAATATCGCGAAAGCTTCGAAAAGAAGCATGGCGTGCGCCTCGGCTTCATGAGCTTCTTTACCAAGGCGGTCGCGCTCGCTGCGCATGACATTCCGGCGGTCAACGCACGTATCGAGGGCGACGAGATCGTCTATCACAATTATCTCGACGTCTCGGTCGCGGTCAGCGCGCCGAACGGGCTCGTCGTGCCCGTCGTGCGCAACGCCGACAGCCTGTCGTTCGCCGACATCGAGAAGGCGATCGCCGATCTCGGCAAGCGCGCCAAGGAAGGCACGCTGACGATGGACGACATGACCGGCGGTACCTTCACCATCTCGAACGGCGGCGTGTTCGGCGGCCTGATGTCGACCCCGATCATCAACCCGCCGCAGTCGGCGGTGCTTGGCCTCCACCGCATCGAGGATCGCCCCGTCGTGCGCAATGGCGAGATCGTGATCCGCCCGATGATGTATCTCGCGATGAGCTACGACCACCGCCTGATCGACGGCCGCGAGGCGGTGACCTTCCTCAAGACGATCAAGGAAGCGATCGAGGATCCGACGCGTCTCCTCATCGATCTCTAAGGATATTTCTCCCCGTCCCCCCGTGGGGTGAAAGGAACTATAAATGGCTGATTACGACTACGACGTCCTTGTCATCGGTGCCGGCCCCGGCGGTTATGTTGCGGCGATCCGCGCGGCGCAGCTCGGTCTCAAGACCGCGTGCGCCGAAGGGCGCGAGACGCTGGGCGGCACATGCCTCAACGTCGGCTGCATCCCGTCGAAAGCGATGCTCCACGCGTCCGAATATTTCGAGGCGGCTGCCGGCGGCGCGATGGCGAAGATGGGCATCAAGGTGAAGCCCGAACTCGACCTGCCGACGATGCACGGCCAGCGCGTCGATGCGGTCAAGGGCCTGACCGGCGGCATCGAATTCCTGTTCAAGAAGAACAAGATCGACTGGCTGAAGGGCTATGCGCAGTTCACGTCGAAGGACAGCGTCGAGGTCGCAGGCAAGACCTATCGCGCCAAGAATATCATCATTGCGACCGGCTCGTCGGTGACCCCGCTTCCCGGCGTCGAGGTCGATAACGCCAAGCAGATCATCGTCGATTCGACCGGCGCGCTCGAACTCGCGAAGGCGCCGGGCCATATGGTCGTCATCGGCGGCGGCGTGATCGGGCTCGAACTCGGCAGCGTGTGGCGCCGCCTCGGCGCCAAGGTCACCGTCGTCGAATTTCTCGACCAGATACTGCCCGGCATGGACGGCGACGTCCGCAAGGAAGCGAACAAGATCCTCAAGAAGCAGGGCATGGAATTCAGGCTCAAGACCAAGGTCACCAAGGCCGAGGTCAAGGGCAAGAAGGCGGTGCTGACGCTCGAACCCGCGGCCGGCGGCGACGCCGAGACGCTCGAAGCCGATGTCGTGCTCGTGTCGATCGGCCGGCGTCCGAACACCGAAGGCCTCGGCCTCGACAAGGCGGGCCTTGCGGTCAACCAGCGCGGGCAGATCGAAACCGACCATGACTTCTCGACGCTGGTCCCCGGCATCTGGGCGATCGGCGACGTCATCCCCGGCCCGATGCTCGCACACAAGGCCGAGGATGAGGGCATCGCCTGCGCCGAGAATATTGCCGGACTGACCGGCATCGTGAACCACGACGTCATCCCGTCGGTCGTCTACACCTGGCCCGAAATCGCCGGCGTCGGCCTGACCGAAGAGCAGGCGAAGGAAAAGGGCGAGGTCAAGGTCGGCAAATTCCCGATGCTCGCGAACAGCCGCGCCAAGACCAACCACGAGCCGGACGGTTTCGTGAAGGTCATCGCCGACGCGAAGAGCGACCGCGTGCTCGGCGTGTGGTGCATCGCGAGCGTCGCGGGCACGATGATCGCGCAGGCCGCGCAGGCGATGGAATTCGGCGCGACGTCCGAAGATATCGCCTATACCTGCCACGCGCATCCGACGCACAGCGAGGCGATCAAGGAAGCCGCGATGGCGGTGACGGGCAAGCCGATCCACGTCTGAAACGCATAATGGGGGAGAGAATGATGGCGAAGCACTGGCTCGGGGGAGCGGCTTCGCTGGCTCTCTCCCTCATGGCGACGGGCGCGCAGGCGGCGCCCGACCTTGGCGCCGCCAATGCGCGGCTGACCGCGTTGCTCGACAAGAACTATCCGGCGCTCGAGGCGATCTACAAGGATCTGCACCAGCACCCCGAACTCGGGATGCAGGAGGTCCGCACCGCGGGCATTCTCGCGCAGCAACTCCGCAAGGCGGGCTTCACCGTGACCGAGAAGGTCGGCGGTACCGGTGTCGTCGGCGTGCTCAAAAATGGCGAAGGGCCGACAATCCTCATCCGCGCCGACATGGATGCGCTGCCGATGGAGGAAAAGACCGGCCTCGCTTGGTCGAGCAAGGCACGCGCGACCTATGAGGGCAAGGATGTGCCCGTCATGCACGCGTGCGGGCACGACACGCATGTCGCCTATCTGGTCGGCGTCGCGCAGGCCCTGAGCGCGATGCGCGACAGCTGGTCGGGCACCGTCATGCTGATCGGCCAGCCCGCCGAGGAGCCCCTCGTGGGCGCGCGCGCGATGCTCGATGACGGACTGTTCACGCGCTTCCCCAAGCCCGACTTCGGCTTTGCCGCGCATGTCTCGAACCTTCCGGCCGGCGTCGTCGCGATCAAGGCGGGCGCGGGGTCGTCGGCGTCGGACAGCTATTCGATCACTTTCCACGGCCGCGGCGGGCATGGCTCGATGCCCGCGGCGACGATCGATCCGATCCCGATCGCCGCGCGTTTCGTTACCGACACGCAGGTCGTGATCAGCCGGGAGAAAGATCCGGCGGCGTTTGGCGTGCTGACGATCGGCGCGATCAACGCGGGCAGCGCGCCCAACATCATCCCCGACAGCGCCGAGGTGAAGGTCAATCTGCGCTCGCAGTCGCCCGAGGTGCGCAAGCTGCTTCAGGACGGCACCGCGCGCGTCGCGAAGTCGGCGGCAGCGATGGGCAAGGCGCCCGAGCCGACGATCCGCTATCTGAGCGGCACCGGCGTCCTGACCAACGATGAAACGATGGCCAATGCCGCGGTCGCGGCGCTGACGCCGGTGTTCGGCAAGAGCCTCGTCTTTGCGCCCGCGAGCGCGGCACCGATGTCGGGCAGCGAGGATTATTCGGAGTTTGTCGACGCCGGCGTGCCGTCGCTCTTCTTCGGCATCGGCGGCTATGATCCGGCCGTGCTCGCCGACCTCAAGGCAAAGGGCGAGCCCGCGCCGACGAACCATTCGCCCTTCTTTGCGCCGAAGGCCGAACCCGCAATCCGCAACGCGGTGACCGCGATCGTGCTGTCGATCGTCGGCGGTGTGCGTCCGGCAGCGAAATAGGGGCTTCAGCCCGCCATCATCGCCTGCCACCGGCGTCGCGCATCATCGCTCCACACACCCTCGGGCGATGGATAGAAATCCGGAAAAGCCTTTGCGTCGCCGGGCAGGACGACCCACGGCTGCTTGCTGCGGGTGAAGATATGCACATCGGGCGGGCATCGGTCGGGGTCATCGAGCGTGCCGACCCGGACGAAGGATGAGCGGCGGCCCGCGGTGGGATAATGGCTCCAGAGCGCGATCCGGCACGCCGGGCAGCGGATAATCTCCTGTCCCCGGCCGCTTTCCGACGGGGTCATCACGCGGTCGAAAGCGCCTTCGGCTTCGACGTGACCGCTCTCGATCACAGCGTTGATCACAAAGGCGCTGCCGGTCTCGCGCTGACACCAGCGGCAATGGCAGCAATGAACGATCATCGGCGGCGCGGTCAGCCGATATCGGACCGCGCCGCAAGTGCACCCACCTTCCATGGCCGCCTCCTCTCCATTGTACGCTATCGCATGCGGTGATAGCCCCGCGCGCGATGGATACACAAACGCTCGTTCGCCTGCTCGACCTCGTCGGCATCGGCGTCTTTGCGCTGTCGGGCGCGCTGATGGCGGTGCGGCTGCGCCAGACGCTGGTGACGGCCGCCTTCTTCGCACTGGTGACCGGCGTCGGCGGCGGCAGCGTGCGCGACCTGCTGATTGGCGCGCCGGTGTTCTGGGTGCAGGACGGTGCGATCGCCGCAGTGTGCATCGCGATCGCGCTCGTCGTGTGGCTCACCCCCGAACGCTGGTGGCAGGGGCAGTTGCTCGAATGGGCCGACGCGGTCGGGCTTGCCGCCTATGCCGTGTTCGGGACGGCGAAGGCGCTGGCGTGGGGCGTCCCGCCCGTGCCTGCACTGATGATGGGGGTGATCACCGGCTGCGTCGGCGGCACGATCCGCGACATCCTTGCCGGGGTGCCGTCGATCATCATGCGGCCCGAAGTCTATGTGACCGCCGCCGCACTCGCCTCGGGGCTGTTCCTGCTGTTGCAATGGCTGGGGACCGGGACGCCGGTCGCGGCTGTCGCTGGCGCGGTCGCGGGCTTCATCCTGCGCGGTGCCGCGATCCACTGGTCGCTCGCGCTCCCCGCCTATCGCGGGCCGAAGAGCTAGGACAAGCGACAGGCTTGCCAAATCGCGAATCTGTGGCAGGTTCGCATTATGAACACTGATGTCAGCACCATCGCGCGCCGGGTGCGGGGTCAGGCCGACGCCTTGCCCGAGCTGTTCGGCCGTTTCGATTTCGACAAGCCGCCCGAGCGCTGGGCGCCGGAGGCCGACGCGGTGAGCGAACTCGGTCGCGTCCGCAGCATCGACCGGTCCGCCTATCTGGAGGATCCCGATCTGCTCGGTCGGATCCGCGAATATACCATGCTTGGTGATCGTACCGGCGACGCTTACGCCGCGCTGATGTCGCGCTACGGGTTCCAGCGCACCGTCGCGCTGCTCGTCGACGCGTGCGACAAGGGTATCGAGGCTGTCGAGGATGCGCCGTCCGAGCTGGTCGCACTGATCCGCGAGATGGAGCAGAAGCCCGATTGGCTCGATATGCAATTGGTCGAGGAGGGCGCCGCCTATGAGCGCAACGCCACGGCGAACCTGTCGCCCTTCCTGATCCGCGGTGCGTTCATCGCGACCTTCCTCAACAAATATTCGGCGCTGCCGATGGCGCTCACCGGCACGCTCGGCCAAGCTACGGCGGCGCGGCGGGTCAAGGAAACCGCGACCTTCTTTGCCACGACGGCGCTGCCCGGCGCGCTCGACCGTTTCGGGCCGGGGTTCAAGGCGGCGGCGATGGTGCGGCTGATGCATTCGATGGTGCGGGTCAATGTGCTGTCGCGCCCCGGCATGTGGGATGCCGAAACCTATGGTATGCCGATCCCGCAACTCGACCAGATGCCGGCGGGGCTGATCCCGGTCTATTTCCTGTCGCAGGAGGTGCTGGCGAAGGGCCGAACGAGCTTCACCCGGCTCGAACGCGGGCGCGTCGAGCTCGCGCGCTATCGCTGCTATCTGCTCGGACTGCCCGAGGATCTGCTTGCCGACACGCCGCAGGAGATTGTCCGGATCTGGCGTACGCGCAGCGCGACGCTGCGCTACGAATATGACGACCAGGTCTGCGGCGGGCTGCTTCGCGCGACGATGGACGCCGAGCTGTCGAAGGACCGCTCGCCCAAGGGGCAGGTCAAGCGCCGCCTCGAATATTCGGTGAGCCGCGTCTTCTTCGTGAAAGCCTTTCTCGCCGGTGACGAGGAGCGCGCGGCCAATGTCGGCGTTCCGGTGCGGCGCCGCGATCACCTGATCTACGGCGCGACGATGCTCGGCATCGCGGGGCGCATGGCGGCCTATCGCGTCGCCGCGCGTCTGCCGGTCATCCGCCGTCTGGCCGACCGCCGCCTCGTCCACCGGATCGAGCGTCAGCTCGCCGAATATGGCCGCGCCGAATTCACCTCCGACGCCGCGCACTACAAGCCCGCGACGGCGAGCTAGATTTTTCGAACCGAAGGATTTCCATGCAGACCGAGCAGGCGACCGTAAACGGCATCAGCATCACGTACGAAGACAAGGGGCCGCACGATGCGCCCGTCATCCTGCTGGTCATGGGCCTTGGTGGCCAGTTGACGCTCTGGCCCGACGAGTTCGTCGATGCACTCAACGACCGCGGCTTTCGCACGATCCGCTACGACAATCGCGACGTCGGCCTGTCGACGCGTTTCGAGGCGGCGGGCATTCCCAATGTGAAGTGGATGATCGTCAAATCGGTGATCGGCCTTCCGGTGCGCCCGGCCTATACGCTCGCCGACATGGCGGCCGACGGCATCGGCCTGCTCGACCATCTCGGCATCGACCGCGCGCATGTCGTCGGGGTATCGATGGGCGGCATGATCTCGCAGCATATCGCGGCGCGATACCCGGGTCGCGTCCTGTCGCTGACCTCGGTGATGTCGACGACGGGCAATCGCCGCATGCCGCGCGCGCAGAAAGAGGCGATGCGCGTGCTCGCCAACCGCCCGATGAGCGGCGACAAGGAGGCACTGATCGCCTACTCGGTCAATGCTGCGCGCGTCATCGGCAGTCCCGGCTATCCTTCGACCGAGGAACGGCTCCAGCGCCGCGTGCGCAGCGATTTCGAGCGCGGCTGGTACCCGCAGGGCGTCGCGCGGCAGATGGCCGCGATCGTCGCCGACGGCGACCGGCGCGCGATGCTGAAGGACATCAAGGCGCCGACGCTCGTCATCCACGGCGAGGACGATCCGCTCGTGCCGCTGCCGGGCGGGCGCGATACGGCAGACAATATCGCCGGCGCGCGGCTGCTGACGATTCCCGGCATGGGGCACGACCTGCCGCTCGGGCTCGTCGACACAATGGCCGATGCGATCGCGGAGCACGCCAAGGAAAATGTCGTAGCGGCGTAATCTCCCCTCCCGCTTGCGGGAGGGGGTGGGGGTGGGCAGCAACCTTGCAGTTGCCCACCCCGCTGCGACTAGCGAGCCAAGCTCGCAAGTCTCGCCGCCCCTCCCGTATACGGGAGGGGGATAATCATTTCAGCAACAGCGCCATCGTCGCAAGGAAGCCCTTCGCCTGAGCCTGACCTGGCCGCGGGACCGCGGGGAGGTAGGCGCGGCAGTCGAGGCACGAGGCCTGCACCGATCCTGCCTGTGTCAGCATCGTCAGGTCCTGCACCAGCCGCCGCTCGGTAAGCTGGCGATTCATCGCCGCGATGCCGAACCAGCCGCGCGGGAGCGTCGCGGTTTCTTCTTCGGCACCCGACCAGCTCGCGAGCATCTTCGAAAATTCGCTCGGTTCGTCCTCGAAATATTTGGCGTGGAAATCGCCGTCGACCTTCGCGAGCTTCGCGGCAGCCTTCAGCGCATCGGGCAGGCCGCCGAACTGGTCGACAAGGCCGATCTGGTGCGCGGTACCGCCCGCCCACACGCGCCCTTCGGCGATGGTACGGACCTTTTCGATCGGCTGCTTGCGGCTCTTCGCGACGAGGCCGGTAAAGCGCGCATAGATATCCTCGACGCTCGCCTGCGCGAGTGCGTTGAACTCGTCATTCACCCCGCCGAACACGTCGGGCTGGCCCGACAGCGGGGTGGTCGCAATGCCGTCGGCGTTGACCCCGACCTTGGCGAGCGCCTGATCGAAGCTCGGCAAGATGCCGAACACACCGATCGAGCCGGTGATCGTCTCGGGTTCGGCAAAGATGCGGTCGGCGGGGGTCGCAACCCAATAGCCGCCCGATGCCGCGACGTTGGCCATCGACACGACGATCGGCAGCTTCTTTGCCTTCGCCGCGAGCAGTGCTTGGCGGATTTCCTCCGATGCGAGCACCGATCCGCCGGGCGAATCGACGCGGAGCACGATCGCCTTGACCCCGCTGTCGGCGGCGGCGTCGAGGATATGCTGCGCGATGGTTTCACCGCCGGCGACGCCGCTCGGCGCCTCGCCGTCGACGATTTCGCCGACCACGGGGACGACCGCGATCGCGCTGCCGCTTGTGACAGGCGGGTTCGCGGCGACCCAGTTTTCGAGCGGAATCGCATTATATTCCCATGGCTTGCTGTCATCGGCCGCGCCGCTGATTTCGGCGACACGGCGGTTGAACGCCATGCGGCTGCCAACCTTGTCGATCAGCCCGGCGTCGACCGATGCCTTCGACAGGTCGTTGCCCGCCGCCTTCACCGCGCCCGCCGTGTCGGCGATGAATGCATCGAGCTTGGCGGCCGGGCGCGCCTTTTTGACGTCGGTCAGCCAATTCTCCCAGAGCACGCTGACATAGGCGAGATCGGCTTCCTTTGCCTCGGGCGACTGGTCGCTGCGCAGGAAGGGTTCGACCGCGCTCTTGAACGTGCCGACGCGGTAGATGTGCGCGGTGACGCCGAGGCGGTCCATCAGCCCCTTGTAGTAAAGACGCGACCCGCCCGGACCGGCGATCGCGACGCCGCCGATGCCGTCGGCCCAGATCTCGCTCGCGTGGGAGGCGACCTGATAGCTGTCGGTGGTGTAGGCGGTGGCGAAGGCGAGCACCGGTTTTTTCCTCGCGCGCACCTTGTCGACCGCAGCGCCGATTTCGGCGAGCGAGACCTGCCCGCCGCCGAGGAAACGGTCGAGGTCGAGCACGACCGAGGTCACGCGCTTGTCGTCGGCGGCAACCTCCAGCGCATGGACGACGTCCCGGACGCGGATTTCCTTGAGCTGGTTGCCGCCCGACAGCGCGGCGAGCGGGTCGACCTCCGACGGCTGTTCGCTGACGACGCCGTCGAGCTCGATCAGCAGCGCGCCCTGGCTGACCGGCAGGCCGGCGTTGGGGCGCCCTGCAAGCAGGCCGAACAGCGCGACGAAAAAGAGCAGGAGGAAGATGAGCGCGAGCGCATCCTTGATCGCGACGAGCAGGTTCCAGACCTTGCGCGGAAAGCTGGTCGTCGCCCTGGGCTTGTCCTCGCCGGGCAGCGGCCGACGGACGGGGATGGCCCAGGGGCCGGCAGGGTCGTTGGGCGCGTTCGCGGTCGTGTCGTTCATGCCCGCAAACCTAGGGATGCGCTTCGCCCTTGGCAATGCACGCTTCGACGGGCGAACGGTGACGCGGTACCGGCGACGTCAGAGCCAGCCTTCGCGGCGGTACCAGCGCACCGTCTCGGCGAGTGCATCGTCGGTAGCCAGCTGGGGGCGCCACAAATCGGGGGGAGGGCAGGCCCCCTTGGTCGCGACCCAGTCGGGATGCGCGATATAGCGCGCGCGGTCGGGGGTCAGCTTGGCGCGGTCGCGGCGCACGAGCTTGTCGAGCCTTCCGCCGGCCTTGAGCAGAAGGGCAGGCGTGGCGACAGTCGACAGGCGCCGCCGACCCACGGCACGCGCGACCGCGCGGGCGAAGCCGCGGTGCGACCAGCCGGTCGGCTTGCCGTCGTCGGGCTCGTAAATCTGGCCGATGCTGGCGCCGCGGTCGGCGGCGAGCGACACGAGCAGTCGCGCGAGTTCGTCGACATAGATCGCCGACATGCGCCCGCTCGGTACCAGCGCAATCCCGCGCCGCGCCATACGGAACAGATCGAGCATTTCGGTGTCGCCGGGGCCGAAGACCGCGGGCGGACGCACGATCGTCCAGTCGAGCCCGCTCGCCATCACCACAGCCTCGGCGCGTTCCTTCGACCAGCCATAGTTGGAGATATCGGGCTCGCGCGCCGCAAGCGAAGAGACATGGACGAAGCGCGTTACGCCCGCGCCGCGCGCCGCCTCGACGACGTTCGCGGTCGCGGTCGCATTGCCCGCCTCGAATGCGGCCCGCGTCGGTACGTTGACGACCCCCGCAATGTGCATGACGACATCGGCGCCCGCTGTCATCCCGGCAAGGCTGTTCCCATTGTCCAGTGCGCCCTCGATCCAGGTTACGCCCTCGCGTTCGGGCTGCGGCCGGCGAGTGAGGGCGCACACACGCCAGCCTGCCGCGACCGCATCGCGCATCGTTGCTCCGCCCACGAAACCGGTCGCGCCGGTCATCGCAAGCACGCGCGTCACAAGAGAACCATATGGTCGCGGTGGACCATTGCGCTGCGCGGTGCATAGCCGAGCGCGGCTTCTTGCGCCTCGCGGCCGAGCCCGACGATGTTCGCGGCGTCGGCGCCGGGATATTCGGAGAGGCCGCGCGCGATCACGCGTCCGTCAGGGCCCGCGATGTCGAGGATGTCGCCGCGCGCGAAACCGCCGCTGACCGCCGTGACGCCAGCGGCGAGCAGGCTTGCGCCGCCTTGCAGCGCCCGGGCGGCGCCGGCGTCGATCTCGACCCGGCCTTTCGCGGTCAATCCACCGGCGAGCCATGCCTTGCGCGCGCTCGCGCCCTTGTCGGCGACGAACAGGCTGTGCCGCGCCTCGGTCGACAGCGGCCGGTCGATCCGGCCCGATGCGATCGCCAGATGCGCACCCGCAGCATTGGCGATGCGCGCAGCGGCGATCTTCGACACCATGCCGCCCGACCCCATTCCCGACGCCGATCCGGCATCGGCCATCGCCTCGATCGCGGCATCGATGCGCTCGATGCGTGCGATATGGACGGCACCATCCTGCGCCGGGTTGCGGTCATAAAGCCCGTCGATGTCCGAAAGCAGGATCACGCCGCCCGCCGCCGCCGCCTGCGCGACGCGCGCGGCGAGGCGATCGTTGTCGCCGAAGCGGATTTCCTCGGTCGCGACGCTGTCATTCTCGTTGATGATCGGCACGACGCCGAGCGACAGCAGCCGGTCGAGCGTCGCCGCGGCGTTGAGATAGCGGCGGCGATGTTCGAGGTCGTCGAGCGTCACGAGCATCTGTGCCGCGGTCAGCCCTTCGGCGCCCAGGACCTCGGCCCAGACCTGGCTGAGCGCAATCTGTCCGGTCGCCGCGGCCGCCTGCGCATCCTCGAGCGTTCCGCGCCCACCCTTTGCAAGCCCGAGGCGGCGCGCACCAAGCGCGATCGCACCCGAGGATACCACAGCGACCTGCTGGCCCGCGCGCGCGCGCTCCGCAATGTCGGCGGCGATCCCGACCAGCCAGTCGCGGCGGACCGCGCCCGCCGGATCGACGAGCAATGCCGATCCGATCTTGACGATCAGCCGGGGGCAGGAGGCGGGCGAAAAGAGAGTCATGGCGCCGCCGATAGCGTGATGCGCGGGCGCAGCCAATGCGAATGTCCCGGTGCGGCCCTTTTGCGCAACTCTATTCCGAAGCTGTCAGAGCTATCGCCCGCTCGGGTATCCGGCATCTGTCGCAAGCAGGGCCGTTGCGCAGGAGCAAAGCGGGCCCCGGATAGCAGGCAACGGAAATTCTGAATTGCAAATGACTCGCAATAACATATAAGCCAGCCGGCGGCGCTTGGTGCGCGCTGGAAAGGGATATGATGTACGCCTTTGTCGACCGGCCAGTGGATAGCCTTTGCAACGGCGGACGTTTCCTGCTCTGGGCAATGCGTGGATGGGTTGCGGCAGCCGGGCGTGGACAGTGCCCGCCGCTGCTTCTGCACCGGGGCTTCGTCGCGGTCGACGCGCCGGGCGCACTTCCCGACTTCCATGTCGCGATGGCGCTGCTGGGCGGCGATGCCGTCCAGACGCTACAACTCGCGCCGTTGCCGTGCCTCCAGATTTCAGAGGATGAAGCAATTCTGCTTGGACTCTGGCGCGATTTTTCGCTTGGGCATGTCGCAAATGCCCGTGCGACGCTGGCCTTGCTGGCCGAGGGAGAAAGCGTCGGTCCGATCGCAAAGGCGATGGGCGCCGCGATCGACAGGCTGGTCGCAGCGGGATTCGATATGTCGGCCCTCGCGGCCGGCGCCATGACACATCAGGAAAGTTCAAAGTGATGAGTGACCGTATTGCCGAAGCCGCCAAGCTGGCCCCCTCCGCCTCGCTGACCGTCGAGGAAGTGCGTTCGGTGCGCCACTGGAACGAGCATCTGTTCAGCTTCACGATCACCCGCCCGCCGAGCTTCCGTTTCCGGTCGGGCGAGTTCGTGATGATCGGCCTGCCGGGCGAGGGGCGCCCGTTGCTGCGCGCCTATTCGATCGCCAGCCCCGCTTATGCCGGCGAGCTCGAATTCCTGTCGATCAAGGTGCCGGACGGACCGCTGACCTCGCGGCTCCAGCTGATCCGGCCGGGCGATCCCGTCTATCTCGGCCGCAAGCCGACGGGCACGCTCGTCGCCGACGCGCTGCTGCCCGGGCGGCGGCTGTTCATGCTCTCGACCGGCACCGGCCTCGCACCCTTCCTCAGCATCGCACGCGACCCCGACATCTATGACCGGTTCAACCAGATCGTGATCGTCCATTGCGTGCGGCAGGTCAGCGATCTCGCCTTCCGCGACGAGCTTGAAAGCCAGCTCGCGGGCGACCCGCTGGTGCAGGATCAGGCGTTGCTGCAATTCCACTATCTGCCGACGGTAACGCGTGAGCCGTTCCGTACGACGGGCCGCATCGATGCGCTGATCGACGACGGTTCGCTCTTCGGCCACCCGTTGACGGGGCCGACCGCCTTCGATCCTGCCACCGACCGCATCATGATGTGCGGCAGCATGGCGATGATCCGCGACCTCCAGGCCCGCTTCGAGGAATTGGGCTTCAAGGAAGGATCGAACGCCGCGCCCGGTGACTTCGTTATCGAGCGCGCGTTCGTGGGATAAGGTCGGGGTGGATCAAGGCCTGTCGGCGTAGGCCTTCACCAGATCGAACATATAGTCGCGCCCGACATAGACCGAGCGCACTTCCATGCGCTCGTTCAGGCCGTGCGCGCCATTGCCGTCGGGGTCGCCCCACATGCCGGGGATGCCATAGGTCGGGATGCCGACCGCGCCGAGGAAGGTCGCGTCGGTATAACCATTGGCCATCGACGGGATCACCTTCAGTCCCGGCCAATATTTGTCGACGAGCTTCTGCATCGGGCCGATGATCTTGGGATCGAGCGGCGGCGCGGGCGGCGCCGGGCGCTTGGGCGGAAGCTGGGTGACGGTAACGCCGGGATCGCCGATGACGCGTCCGAGCGCGTCCCTGATCGATTCGATGCTGTGCCCCGGAAAGATACGGCAATTGATGTTTGCGCCCGCGCGCTGCGGCAATGCGTTGGGCGCATGGCCGCCGTCGAGCAGCGTTGCGACGCAGGTGGTGCGCAAATTGCTGTGGAGGAAGGGATCCTTGTTGACGATCGCCTCGGCCGCCTTGTCGTCGGGGTTTTTCGCCAGCGCGACCATCGCCTTGCCCGTCTCGTCGCCGCGCGCCGCGCCCGCTTCGGCAAAGAAGCGCCGCGTCGTGTCGGTCATCTCGACCGGAAAGTCATATTCCTCGATCTTCGTCAGCGCACGCGCCAGCTCATAGATTGCATTGTCGGGCACCGGCGCCGAGCTGTGGCCGCCGGGGTTGCGCGTTTCGAGGCGGAAGTTGGCGAAGGTCTTTTCGCCGACCTGCACCGCCTGACCGAGCAGCTTGCCCTTGCCGTCGCTGTCGCCGCCACCGCCTTCGTTGAGGGCGAATTCGGCGTCGATCAGGTCGCGCCTGTTCGCGGCGAGCCATTCGACGCCGTTGAACGCGCCGTTGCTCTCCTCACCACAGGTCAGCGCGACCTTGACCGTGCGCTGGGGCTTGTAGCCGGCCTTCCGGAAACGGATCAGCGTGTCGACCCACACCGCCGCCTGCGCCTTGTCGTCGGCGGTGCCGCGGCCATAGAAATAGCCATTCTCCTCGACCATCACGAACGGGTCGCGTTCCCAGTCGGCGCGTTTCGCCTCGACGACGTCGATATGCGCGACGAGCAGGATCGGCTTCGCGGCCTTGCTGGTGCCCGGATAGACGGCGACGAGGCCGCCCTCCTTCGGATTTTCGGGGGTCGCGAACAGGGTGAGCTGGCTTTCGGGGATGCCCGCTGCCTTGAGCCGCGCCGCCATGCGTTCGGCGGCGAGCGTGCAGCTTCCCGACGACAGCGTCGTGTTCGTCTCGACAAGCTCGCGGTAAATCTCGCGGAAAAAGAGTTGGTCGGGGCGCGGCTGCGCCCCGGCGGCGGTCGGGGGCATCGCGAGCAGCATGGCGGACGTCAGCAGCGCGGACAGCGTTTTCATCGATTTCTCCCCTGTTTTGCGGGAGAAGGGAGCAGAAAGACGCGGCGCCTGCAACCCGCGATGCGCGCGCACCCCTTGCGCAGGTGACGGCTTTCGCGCAATCGGGAGCCGTGGGGACAGGAGCCAGTGTGACAATTATCGATGACGACCCGCCGGGGGCGCTGGCGCGCGCGGTGCGCCGCCTGCTGCTTCTGCTGTATCGGCTGCGCGGCTGGAAGGCCTCGGGGATCGTCCCCGAGCCGCGGCGCTTCATCATCATCGCGGCGCCGCATACGAGCAACTGGGACTTCGTCAATTTCCTCGGGCTGACCGCCGACCTCGGGATCCGTCCCCATTTCATGGGCAAGCTGTCGCTGTTCCGCTGGCCGCTCGGCAGCTTCATCCGCCAGATGGGCGGGGTGGCGGTCGATCGCCGTGGCGGCGGCAATGTCGTCGAGCAAATGGCCGCCGAATTCGCGCGCCGTAGCGAATTCATGCTCACCGTCGCGCCCGAAGGGACCCGCGGCAAGGCGACGAAATGGCGCACCGGCTTTTACCAGATCGCGCTCGCGGCAAAGGTGCCGATGGTTGTCGGGCTGATGGATTATGGCACGCGGACCGGAGGGCTCGGCCCGCTGATCTGGCCGAGCGGCGATTTCCGCGCGGACATGCTCAAGATTCTCGAAGTTTATAAAAGTTGCGTTCCGAAGTTTCCCGAGCGTGCAGTCCGCTCGATCGATGATATAGTCGGCGCCGATGAGGTACCGGACATTCGCGCATGAGTGACGCCCTTTTGCTGCTTGGCGTCAATTTCGCCGGATTGCTCGGCGTGATCCTGCTGCTGTGGGGCATTGCGACGCTGATCCGCGACGTATCGTTCATCGACGCCTTCTGGGCGTTCGGCATGGTGCTGCTGGCGTGGGGCACCGCGTGGCAGGTCGGCGTCGGCGCGCCGCACGCGAAGCTGCTCCTCGGCCTCACGACATTGTGGGGGCTCAGGCTCGGAATCCACCTGACGATCCGCTGGACGAGCCATGGCGAAGATCCGCGCTACAGGAAGATCCTCGCGCTCACAGGGGAAAAGCGGAAGTGGAGCTGGGCGAAGACCGCATTGATCATGGTCTTCCTGACGCAGGCTCCCTTGCTCTTCATTACCTGCCTGTCCGCACAGCTCGGCATCTGGGCGAGTGCGAGCCATCCGCAGGACGTCGGTATTCTCGCGTGGGTCGGCGCCGCCGCAGCGCTGATCGGCGTCGCGTTCGAAAGCATTGGCGACGCGCAGCTCGACGCGTTTCGCAAGAATCCCGCGAACAAGGGCGAGGTGCTTGATACGGGCCTGTGGCGCTACACGCGCCATCCCAATTATTTCGGCGATGCGCTGGCCTGGTGGGGTATCTGGCTTGTGGTCGCGGATCTCGGTTGGGGGCCTGCGCTCGCGAGTCTCATCGGACCGGTTTTCCTGACCTTCACGCTCACCAGATGGTCGGGGAAGGCGTTGCTTGAAAAGGGGCTGCACAAGACGCGTCCCGACTACGCCGCCTATGTCCAGCGCACCTCGGGCTTCATTCCATGGCCGCCAAAGACCAAGGGCTAGGCGGCGCGGAAAGCCCTGCCGACGTGTCGGCACTCGGCGACGCGCCGCGCATTCGCGCGATCCTGATCGAGGCGGCGCGCGCAGGGCGCAGCGTCAGCTATTCCGAACTGCTCGGCGATCTCGGTTTCCGCTTCACCCGGCCCAAGATGCGTGCGGTGTGCCGGACGCTCGAGGAGGTCGACCGGCTCAGCGCGCTCGACGGCGAGCCCGACCTTGCCGTGCTGGTGGTGCGCGAGAGCGACCGGTTGCCGGGACAGGGCTGGTGGGTCGGCGGAACCGCGCTGCTGCTCGGTTACGACGGTCCGTGGGAAGGTACCGCCGCCGCGCGGTTCATCCGCGAGCAGCAGCAGGCCGTGTTCGATTATTGGGTAGGGCGCCAGGCCGGTTCCGACCGGTAGCGGACATCTTTTTCATCGTCACCCCGGACTTGATCCGGGGTTCATGACTTCAGCGCTGTGGTGGATTCCGGATCAGGTCCGGGATAACGAATATCCGGAATCCGCCCGGGAAGCGCCCGCTAGACCCGCCCCGGCGCCCGCGCGCGGATGAAATTCTCGAGCGCGGCGAACAGCATCTCGCGCGCGTCGCTGCCGAGCATCTCGGCGGTCAGCCAGTCGAAATGGACGCGGTCGGTCCGCGAGACGGCACTGACGACGGCGGCGAGCAGTGCTTCGTCGAAGCTGACGCGCGGGCAGCACGGCGGGGCGACCGCGAAGGGCTCGGGCCAGATATGGCCTATCGCTTCGACGACCAGCCGGTAGCGCCGCGCGGCGAGGATATTGCCCCAGCGGCGCTCAAGCTCGGGCATCGGGTCGCGTTCGCCGCGGCGGCAAAGGATGCAATAACGCAGCGCGAGAACGGCCTGCGCGGCTTCGACCGGGAGATCGCGCACCAGCGGCTGTTCGGACAATCGGCGGATCAGCGTGCTGCTTTGCATGAGGTCAATGTCTCCCGGCCCATGCAGTCCCCGGTCCGCCTCGCCCGTTTCGGGAAAAAGATGCCGGCCGCTTGAGGGGCAACTTGAAGTTGCAGCGGCCGGCAGGAGGGGACTGCCCAGCCTTGCTATTGAGAATTATTCGCAAATACAAGCAAAAAAAGAGGCGCCAGAAAGCGCCTCTTATATCAACGGCTTAGGGTGTAGACGTCGCCCCGTGCCGCCGAATCAGTCGTCGCTGACGGGCTTCGACTGGAGCTGGATGTAATTTTCGATACCCATGCGCTCGATCATCTCGAACTGCTTTTCGAGTTCGTCGACATGATGCTCTTCGCTTTCGAGGATATCGGAAAACAGGTCGCGGCTGACATAGTCGCGCACGCTCTCGCAATGGGCGATGGCGTCCTTGAGCAGCGGGATCGCCTCTTCCTCGATCGCGAGGTCGGCCTTGAGGATTTCCTCGACCGTCTCGCCGACCCGCAGGCGGCCGAGCAGCTGGAAGTTGGGGAGGCCGCCGAGGAAGAGGATGCGGTCGGCGAGCTTGTCGGCGTGCTTCATCTCGTCGATCGACTCTTCGCGCTCGAACGCGGCGAGGCGCGCAACGCCCCAATTGTCGAGCATGCGATAGTGCAGCCAGTACTGGTTGATCGCGGTCAGCTCGTTCTTGAGCGCTTCGTTGAGGAAGTCGATGACCTTTTCGTCGCCCTTCATGGTATCAGTCCTGTCATTTTCCGGTTTGCGGGAGTGGCGGCATTATACCGCCCCCGACCCCGTCAGGCCAAGGGTGAAAATGGCAGAAATCTGCGAAAAATCAGGCGGTCGCGGCGACGTCGCTGATGATATTGCGAGCGAATGACAGGCACTGTCCGCACTTGGGTTTGCGACCCAATTGCGCATAGGCCGCCTTGGCGCACCGCAATTGGCCACTGCGCGCGACATCGCGCAGCTGGCTTTCCCTTATTGCGTTGCAGACACAGACGACCATGTGCGAATCCTTCTCAACAAGGGTGATTTAGGGATAGTGCGAGGGATTCGCAACAGGAAAGATGCGATTGGTTCGCAATCCGAAGAACCGTATTTTCGTCCGTGCGGCGGTCGCCCGCCCCTTGCTCCGAAAGTGATTCGCGGGCATAGGCGCGCCCATCTTCCCGCCCCTGCAGCAAAAGGTCCGCCCCCATGAAAGTGAATGTCTATGTGACGCTCAAGCCGGGGGTGCTCGACCCGCAGGGCAAGGCGATCCATCATGCGCTTGAAGGGCTGGGCTTCGACGGCGTTTCGGACGTGCGCGCGGGTCGCTTCATCGAACTCGACGTCGCCGACGGCACCAGCGATGCCGACCTCGACGCGATGTGCGCGAAGCTGCTCGCCAACACGGTGATCGAAAACTACCGTATCGAACGCCCGTAAGAGGAGTCTCCAGCCATGAAGACCGCCGTCATCGTCTTTCCGGGTTCCAACTGCGACCGCGACATGGCCGTCGCGCTCGAGCAGGTTACGGGCAAGGCGCCCGCGATGGTCTGGCACCGCGAGAGCGCGCTTCCGGACGGGGTCGACTTTATCGCGCTCCCCGGCGGCTTTTCCTATGGCGACTATCTGCGCTCGGGCGCGATGGCGGCGCGGTCGCCGATCCTGCGCGCCGTTTCGGACGCCGCGGGTCGCGGCGTGCCGGTGCTTGGCGTCTGCAACGGCTTCCAGGTGCTGACCGAGGCGCAGCTGCTGCCGGGTGCGCTGATGCGCAATGCGGGGCTCAACTTCGTGTGCCGCACGGTGCCGCTCCGGGTCGAAAACAGCCAGTCGCTGTTCACCGCCAGTTATAACGCGGGCGAGGAGATCAACATTCCCGTCGCGCACCACGACGGCAATTATTTCGCCGACGCGGCGACGCTCGACCGGATCGAGGGCGAGGGGCGCGTGGCGTTCCGCTACGCCGATGGCGTCAATGGATCGGCGCGCGACATCGCGGGCGTGCTCAACGATGCGGGCAATGTGCTCGGCATGATGCCGCACCCCGAACGCGCGATCGACCGCGCGCACGGCGGCACCGACGGGCTACGCCTGTTCGAGGCGGCGCTCGGCGTCCTCGCCTGAAGCATCATCGGCCGCGGGCCGCGCCCGGGGCTGGAGCCACTGGCCGACGATCAGCAGCACGGTCGGCCAGAACATCGTATTCCAGATGTCGTGCCAGTGCGCCGCGTCGGGCTGGATCGCCGACCGGCTGGCCTCTGCGGTCATGTCGAGCCATTCGCCGCCGCAGGCCATCGCGAGTACCGCGCACCACGCCGCCAGCCATCCACCGCGCCAGCGCCACAGAAGCCGGACGGCAACGAACAGGGTCAGCCCGAAATAGATATGGAGCGCGTCCTTGCTGAGCGTGGTCGACGTGACGAGCCATGTCTTCTGCTGCGCGAACAGGCCGGCGAGTTCGATAAGGGTCACGGAAGATCAGACCCTGGCGCCGAACGGATTGAAATCGGTGCCTTCGTCGAACACATCGACCCCTTCGCGCCGCTTCAGCGCCCCGACGACCAGATAGGTCGCCGGCGTCAGCACGGCTTCCCACGCGACCTTCATCGCCCAGTTGGTCGCGAGGACGAGGAACACCTGTTCGGTTTCCCAGATGCCGAGAAAGGCGATCGGATAGAAGATCAGGCTGTCGACGCCCTGCCCGAAGATCGTCGAGCCGATCGTGCGCATCCACAGGTGGCGGCCCTCGGTCGCCAGCTTCATCCGCGCGAGGACGTAGGAGTTGACGAACTCGCCCGCCCAGAAAGCCGCCATCGAGGCGAGCACGATGCGCCAGGCGGCGCCGAATACGCTTTCATAGGTTTGCTGGCAGACCGCGCCGGGGCCCGCATCGGCGCCCGACTTCAGCGCCAGCGTCTCGGTCCCGCTGCACCACCAGTCCTGCGCGGGCGGCATGGCAAGCACGATCCAGCTCATCACGGCCATGAAGATCAGTGCCGCGAAGCCCGTCCAGATCACCCGCCGCGCGCGGGCATAGCCATAGACCTCGGTCAGCACGTCGCCGATCACATAGCTGACCGGAAAGAAGAGAATGCCCGCGCCAAAGGTCAGCCCGCCGACCATCGACAGCTTCGATGCGCCGATGATGTTCGACAGCAGCAGGACCGCGACGAACGCCGCCATCACCAGGTCGTAATAGCGGAAATGCCGGACGCTCGCGGCGCTGACATGCGCGGGCGCTGCGCCGGGCGGGGAAGAGGTCGCTGGGGAATCGGACATTGGCTTGCTGCTTAACGCGCTTTGCGGCGGACGCAAACCGCGCTATTCGCGCGCAGCACAGCCGTGCCGCGCGCCCGTAGCTCAGCTGGATAGAGCACCCGCCTTCTAAGCGGGTGGTCGCAGGTTCGAATCCTGCCGGGCGCGCCAGCATATGACACGGGGAGCCGATCATCCTGTCCCGGCTGCCGCCGGGATGGACGCCCGACAAGCCCGAACGCGCGACATTGTATTTCGGCCGCGACGATCGAATATGGCGGCATGGCGACGCGCACGGCATATCATCTCTTCGAAACCACGGCGGGTTTCGTCGCCATCGGCTGGAACGATCGCGGGGTTTCCGCCCTGCGACTGCCCGCCGAGCGCGCCGACGAGGCCGAACGCGCCCTGCTTCGCCGCCTTCCGGGCGCGGTGCGCACCGAACCGGCGCATGCGGTCGGCGCGATTGTCGGCGACGTCGTCCGCTATTTCGCGGGCGAACAGGTCGATTTCACCGCGGTGCCGGTCGACCTCGGCGCACAGGAGCCCTTTTTCGAGCGCGTCTACAAGTTCGTGCGCGGGCTCGGATGGGGCGAGACGACGACCTATGGTGCGGTTGCGAAAGCGCTGGGCGCCGGACCCGAATTCGCCCGCGACGTAGGGCAGGCGATGGCGGGAAATCCGGTCCCGCTGATCATACCCTGTCACCGCGTCATGGCAGCGGGTGGCAGGATCGGCGGTTTTTCGGCGCCCGGCGGGTCGCTATCCAAGGCGCGAATGCTCGAACTCGAAGGGGTTGCGGTCGATCCGGGCAAGGCGACAACGCCCGAAGGAAAGGCACAAGCCAGCTTCGATTTTTGAGGGCGGTTCCTGAAGCACGACGCCAAAGAGCGATGGATAAGCCCGCGGCTATGCTCTAATCTGCCGCGATGGCGCAGGACGGACCCCGGTACAAAAGCTATGACAGCCCCGCCGGCGGCTGGGGCGCGGCGGCGGCGACCGCGAAGGTGCTGCTCGAACAGAGCGTCGTCACCAAGGGGTCGCGCGCGCTGCTCTCGATGAACCAGCCGGGCGGCTTCAAATGCCCGAGCTGCGCCTTTCCCGACGCGACCTGCACCAAGAAGCTCGAATTCTGTGAAAATGGCGCGAAGGCGCTCGCGCACGAGGCGACGAAGTTCCGCGTCACGCGCGAGTTTTTCGCGCAGCACAGCGTGACCGACCTGATGGAACAGTCGGACTACTGGCTCGAAATGCAGGGGCGGCTGACCGAGCCTATGCGCTACGACGCGGCGACCGATCATTATGTGCCGGTGAGTTGGGACGATGCCTTCGCACTGATCGGCGGGCATCTGCGCGCGCTCGAAAGCCCGCACCAGGCCGAATTCTATACCTCGGGCCGCACTGCGAACGAGACGGCGTTCCTCTATTCGATCTTTGTGCGCGAGTTCGGCACCAACAATTTCCCCGACTGTTCGAACATGTGCCACGAACCGACGAGCCGCGGGCTGCCGCATTCGATCGGCATCGGCAAGGGCACGGTGATCCTCGACGATTTTGAGCATGCGGAGGCGATTTTCCTCATCGGGCATAACGCCGGGACCAACGCGCCGCGGATGATGACCCCGTTGGTCGAGGCGCGCAAGCGGGCGGTGCCGATCGTCGCGGTCAACCCGATGCCCGAACGTGCACTCATCAAATTCACCGAGCCGCAGGATATCGTCCAGATGGCGACCTTTGGCTCGACCGAGATCACGAGCGAGTTCGTGCATATCAGGATCGGCGGCGACCTTGCGCTGCTGAAGGGCATGATGAAGGTGTTGTTCGAGCGCGAGGCGGCGGGCGAGACGGTGTTCGACCATGATTTCATCGCCGCACACACGTCGGGTTTCGATGCGTTGAAGGCCGATATCGAGGCGCAGCACTGGCCCGAACTCGTCGCCGCGGCCGGGATCGACGAAGCCCAGATTCGCCGCTGCGCCGAAATCTATATCCGCTCGAATGCGACGCTCATCTGCTACGGCATGGGGGTGACCCAGCATCAGCAGGGGTCGCAGCTCGTCCAGCAGATCGCGAACCTGCTCCTGCTCAAGGGCAATTTCGGCAAGCCCGGCGCGGGCATCTCGCCGATCCGCGGCCATTCGAACGTACAGGGCGACCGCACGGTCGGCATCGACGAGAAGCCGACGCAGGCCTATCTCGACCGGGTGCGCGACGTCTTCGGCTTCGAACCGCCGCGTGGCGATGGTCACCACGCGGTCGAATCGATCGAGGCGATGCTCGCGGGTACGGCGAAGGTCTTCATCGGGCTCGGCGGCAATTTCGCCCGCGCGGTGCCCGACACCGGACGCTCCTATGCCGCGATGCGGAAGCTCGACCTTACCGTCGGCATCGCGACCAAACTCAACCGTGGACATCTGGTGCATGGCAGGGACGCGCTGATCCTGCCCGTGGTCGCACGCTCCGAACGCATCGAGACGGCGAAGGGCGAACAGTTCGTGACTATCGAGGATTCGATGTCGAACGTCACCGCCTCGCGCGGCGTGCTCGAACCAGCGAGCGAGCATCTGATGCCCGAGACCGAGATCGTGTGCCGCATGGCGATGGCGACGCTGCCCGAAAGCAAGGTCGACTGGGCAAGCTATATCGAGGACTACGGCCTGATCCGCGACAGGATCGCCGAAGTCTATCCCGCGCTTTACGAAGATTTCGCCGAGCGCATTAGGGCGCCGCTCGGCTTTCACCTCGACGTCCCGCCACGCCGGCGTGTCTGGGCGACGCCTGATGGCAAGGCCAATTTCCTCGTGCTGCCGGGGCTCGCAGTCAACGCGCCGGTTGACGATCCCGCGATGCTGCGGCTCGCGACGGTGCGCTCGCACGACCAGTTCAACACGACGATCTACAGCTACAACGATCGCTATCGCGGCGTATACAACGACCGGATGGTCCTGTTCATGAACGCCGACGACATCGCGGCGCGCGGGCTGGAAGCAGGCACGAAGGTCGGGCTCGAAACGATCGGCGTCGACGGCGTCGCGCGGCGCGTCGACGGGCTCACGATCCTCGACTATCCGATGTCGCGCGGCTCGGTCGCGGGCTATTATCCCGAACTCAATCCACTGCTCCCGCTCGCCTTCTACGACAAGGTCAGCGGCTGCCCCGCAGCGAAATCGATCCCCGTGCGCGTCGTCGCGGCTGCGGACTGACGTCGCCGGTGGTCGTCGGCAAGCATATCGCGCCGGTTCGTTTCCTCGTCTTTCCCTTTGTGCTGCTCGCCGCAGCGGGTGCCGCCTCGTCGCTCGGCGCCGATCCGCGCACGGCGTTCCTTGCGGGCTTCGACGTCGCGGCCCTCGTCTTCCTTTGCTCGCTCGCGCCGCTTTTCCGTGCCGACGCCGACCGGATGCGCCGCCGCGCCGAGGACAACGACGCGAACCGCATCGGCCTGCTCGCGATCACGGTGCTGCTTTCGCTCGTCATCCTGTTCGCAGTGGGGACGTTGATCGCGAGTCCGGGCGTACTTGATCGCGCGGATATCGCGCTGATCGTTGCGACGCTTGTCTTCGCCTGGCTGTTCGCGAACATGGTGTTCACGCTCCATTATGCACATCTCTATTATCTGCAGAAGGACGGACGCGACCAGCGCGGGATCGAGGTACCGGGGGTGCACGAGCCCGGCTATTGGGACTTCCTCTATTTCGCGTTCACGCTTGGCATGACCTTCCAGACTTCGGACGTCACGATCTCGGGTGCGCATATGCGCCGTGTCGTGCTCGGCCATTGCATGGCGGCTTTCGTCTTCAACATGGGAATTTTGGCGTTCACCGTGAACGCCATCGGCGGATCATGACCCGGCAAGGCGCGCAAGGTCCGCGACGCTGTTGATATTGGACGGGACAAAGCCGCTGGCCACCGCGCGCGCGCCGACTCGTCGCGCAAAGGCGCGGACAGCGAGGTCGCGTTCGTCCTCCAGCATCGCCTGCAGCGTGTCGAGCGTCGCGACGGACCACAGCCCGATCACCGGTTGCGTTTCGAGAAAGGCGGAGGCGGGGTCCAGCAGGGCGCGCAGGTCGGGGGGCAGGTGCACGCAATCGACGGGCGCGGTCAGCAATTGATCGAAACCCCCGGCCACGGCGTGGACAAGCGCTCCGGCAAAAGCGCCAAGTGGCCCCATATCGGGGCGCGGCCAGTCGGCGATCCCGCCGTGGTGCCCGACGATGACGAGTGCGTCGCAGTGCGGTGCAAGTGCCGTCCGCGCATGCTCGAGCAAGGTTCGCCCATCCAGAATTGCCAGCGCCTTGTCCGAACCGAAACGGCTCGACCGGCCGCCCGCGAGCACCGCGCCGAGCGTCCTCACGCAATCATCCCGTGCGCGTCGGAGACAATCAGCGCCGAATCGGGCCGTGCCAGCGTGACGAGCGTCAGCCCGGCTGCCGCCGCGCGTTCGATGGCAAGGCTCGTCGGCGCCGAGATGGTGACGAGCATCGGGCACCCGGCGCGCACCGTCTTTTCCACGAGCTCGTAGCTGCACCGCGCCGACAGGAGGATGAAGCCGCTCGCGGGATCGATACCCGTTCGCGCCAGCGCCCCGACCAGCTTGTCGAGGGCATTGTGCCGCCCGACATCCTCGCGTGCGAGCCGGACGCCCCCCGCTGGCGAGCAGAAGGCGGCGGCATGGGCCGCGCCGGTTGCCCGCCCGAGCGGCTGGTGGTCGCCGAGCGTCGCGAGTGCCGCGGCAATCGCGGACCGGTCGGTCGCGATCCGTGCGGTGACGGCGGGCAGGGGGCGCAGCACCTCCCCGATATTCTCGATCCCGCAAAGGCCGCAGCTGCTTTCGCTGACCCTGTTTCGCGCGCGTTCGAGCGCGATCGTATTGCGTTCGGGCGGCAGCCAGATGCGCAGCGCCCAGCCGCCCTCGATCGGATGCACATCGACGCGGCCGATCTGATCCGCCGTTTCGACCAGCCCCTCGTTCAGCGCGAAGCCGATCGCATAATCCTCGAGATCGGCGGGGGTCGCCATCATCACGGCATAGCCGATCCCGCCGACCTCGACAGACACCGGCGCCTCGATCGCGATGCTGCGGGTCAGCTTGGCGTCGCCGGGTTCGGCAAGGCCGAGCCGCCGGACGGGAAGGTCGATCGTTTCGGTGTCCATAGGTGCACGATAGCCGATCGGCACCGGCTTGTCCCGACCGGGCCGCATGTGTCCCGGCGCCTTGCGGTCCCGCGCTGGCAAGCGGCCGCAACCGGCTTGGGGGTGGGGAGCTGCCGCTGATCTTAACCGTCGCCCCCGCGAAGGCGGGGGCCGCTGGAGAGGTAGCGCAAGGCCGACGCCGGCCCCCGCCTTCGCGGGGGCGACGACTGGTATCGGTCGAAACCGGACGTTCCCGACAGCGCCCGGTCCGATCAGCGTTGCCGCTGTCGCCAGCCTGCATAGAGGTCGGGCAATCCCGCCAGCCGAACGGGGAGATGGCGGATCTCCATCTTTTGTTCGGCGAAAGGTTTGGCCAGATCCTCGTAGATCGCTGCCGTGGACAGGCCGTGCGCTTCGCCATCCTCGTTCGAATAGGCATAGGTCACCGCACCGATACCGGCGAGGCGCATCGCCGCCATGCACATCGGGCAGGGATGGCCGCTTGCGAAGACCGCGCAACCGCTGAGATCGGGGCCCAGCGATTGGCTCGCAAGCCGGATGGCGTTGAGTTCGGCGTGCGATGTCGGATCGCCGGTCGCCGATATGTCGTTCGCCGCCTTCGCGACGACTTGTCCGTCGCGCACGATCACCGCACCGAACGGGCGTCCGCCTTTTTCCGCATTGGCGTAGGCGAGCGCGATCGCCTCGCGCAGATATTCTTCACTGTCGTCTGTCATCTCGTGCCCGCTCTGGCTCAAGTTCGGCCTGCAGGAATGCCACGATCTTCGGCCAGCTGTCCATCCTGGCGGCAGTGTTTCCTTCGGCCGTCCCGCCCAGCCTGCTCCATTTCTTCGCGGTGGCCGGGTCAGTGAAGGGTGCGCCCATCGCGGCATGGCCGGCGTCCTTGTAGCGCAGCACGACCGGTGCTGCCGCGCCCTTTTGCGCCGCGCGCCGGGCGATCTGGTCGGTCATCGGGCAGCTCGGCCAGAGCGTCTCGGCCTCGCCACAGACGAGCAGCAGCTTGCCCCTGTATTTTTCGACCGGGATGATCGCGGCGGGATTCTCGTCCAGATGCTTCAGGCCGCCTTCGAACACCGCCATCAGCCCACGATCGTCGGGGCGGCCCTTGTAGGCGAGGTGTGCGACCGGCTCGCCATTCTCGCTCCACGACGAACTGAACGAGCCGAGCATATAATTCTCGCCGCTCATCCCGTCCCATACGACACTCGACGGCATGCCGAGCGCGGCGGCGCGGATTCCGGGGTAGCGCGTCGCGACGAGCAGCCCTGCCTCGGCACCCTTGGAATAGCCGACGATGCCGAGCCGCGTCGGATCGACCCCGGGCTGCTTCTTCAGCCAGTCGAGCCCGCGCGTGAAATCCTCGAGCGGAATATTCTTTAGCTTCGCCGGCTTGCCCGGCGCGTTGTGGTAAGCCAGCTGCAGTACGCTGAAGCCCTCTGCCTGCAGCAACAGCGCCTGCGCCCGGACGTCCTTGGCAAGGCCGCCCTCCGAGCCGCCGAGCAGCAGGATCGCCGGATGCTGACCGGTGCCTGCGGCGGGATAATAGTTCGCCAGAATGCCGTCGGTCGCGATCCGCTGGCCGGTTTGTCCGGCGTCGGCGATCTTCGCGGGTGCGGGCGGCTGGGTCAGCATGAAGGCAAAGCCGCCGCCCCCGATCACGACGAACGCGCCGAGCACTCCCAAGGCAATTTTCCATCTGCGTTTCATGGCCGCCCTCCCTGCTGCCGAACTGTGTTATTCATATATAACAGCCGGCGTGGGAGCAAGGGATGAAAACGGGGCGCAAGTTCGCCTTGCGCCCCATATTTTCCGATGGGGATCCCGGCGTCAGCCGAACAGCCGCTCGGCATATTCGGTGCGCAGCCGGGTCCAGTTGTCCCAGTGCGGTGCCGCCACCGATCCACGCGTCCGCGCCTCGAGCACGTCGAGATGTGCGTGCCAGCCCGCGCTGATGTTGAGCCGCACTTCGGGGTCCTCGATGCGCTTGTGGACGATCGTCAGCAGCACCTCGTCGCCTTTCTCCTCGAGCGTGAAGGTCACGCCGCCGGTGCTGCCCCAGCTGATCGACAGTAGGCGCGGCGCATCGACCGCAACGATTTCGCACAGCATCCGGTGTTCGGCACCAAAGCCGTCGGGACGCGTGCCCGGCGGATCGGTGAGTTCGTCGTTGCGCCACACCAGCTCGACCGGCGCGCCGACCTTTTCTTCCATCGCGCCCGCCGCAAGCCATTGGCGGCGCAGCTCGCCATCGGTGAGATAGGCCCATATGCGGTCGACGGGACCGGGGAGCAGGCGGGTAATCGTCAGCGTCGCGGGTTCGGTGAGCAACCCGTAACGGCCCTGATCAAGCATCGTCGTCATCGTCATTCTCCTTCTTTCCCGGGGAGGGGTTTCCTGGGGGGCGGGGGCGGCGCGGCATCCGCCGCGCGCAGGATTTTCTCGAGCGTATCGAGGCGACCGCTCCAGAAGCGGCGGTAGATGCCGAGCCACTGGTCGGCACGCATCAGCGGGACGGGATCGAGGCTGCAGACATGCGTGCGGCCGCGAATGTCGCGACGCACCAGCCCGGCATTTTCCAGCACCTTGATATGTTTCGACGCCGCGGCGAGCGACATCGCGAAGGGCTCGGCGAGTTCGCCGACGGTACGTTCGCCCGCGGCAAGTTCGCCGAGCATCGCGCGTCGCGTCGTGTCGCCGAGCGCGTGGAAGATCGTATCGAGAGTGTGCGAATCATGTTCAACCATGTGGTTGAATATGAAGCATCCGATTTTATTGTCAACCGATTGGTTGAATTATTCCGTATCGATCCCGGCAATCCGGTTTCCGGCATCCTCGCGATAGAGCGTCCAGTCGGCCGGACATTTGTTCACGGCCTTCGGCAACCCCTGCATGCCTTCGGTGACCCAGCAATCGTTGAAGATCGAGCAATAGCAGGCACGAACCTTGAGCTTCCACCGTTCCCTGTTGAACGTCTGCCAGACCTTCTCGGACGCAGGGGTGCGCGGAAAGCTGACGAATTCGATGGTTTCGCCGGGCCGCGCCGCGATTCCGGTCGAAGGCGAGGTGGAAAAGGTCAAGGCGCGTGCGTCGGTCCCCGTACAGCATGTCCTGAGCAGTTCGATCGGGGTGGTTATCGGCTTGCCTTCATAGCGGATTTCCATGGGGCCGAGGATTGCGGGACCGACGCCATTGTTAGTCAGCGTCAGCGCAATGTCCTGATTGCCATCCTTGTCGCCGTTGCTCGTCCCGAAGGTGACGAAGGGCATTACGCCGCCCGTCTGCATCTTCTGCGTCGCGTCGGCTTGGACGAAAGCGAAATAAGCCAGCGCGAGCGATGCGATCAGCGCGGGCAGGCCGATCATGAAGTGCGCGATGGTGATGAGCGGCAGATAGCGCAGCAGGCGCGACCCGACCTCCGCGGCGGGCGAGGTGGCGGGTTTTGGGGCGGCGTCGCGGTTCGGCGTGTCGGTCATCGGTGGTATCCTTCGTATCCCGGCGCTGACTAACCCGCCTTCGGTCATTTTCCAATCGGCCACGATCGGGCGAGTTCCGGTGCCGGCGCGTCTGAAACCGCTCGCATCGGCCGCGTACTTGCGTTTATGATCGGCATCATGCTGACCATCCTCGCCGCGCTCGCGCTCGCCGCCCAGTCGACCCCCGTTCCGCCGCAGGCCACGCAATTGCCGCCACCGGTGGCGCCGGTCCCCGCGCCCGTCACCCCGGTCGTTGAGGCCGACATGCGCCCCTATGTCGCGCTCGTCACCGATCTCGGCACGATCACCGTACGGATCGAGAACAGGCGCGCGCCGGTAACCGCCGCCAATTTCCTTCGCTATGTCGATGCGAAGCGGATGGACGGCTTCAAATTCTATCGCTCGACGAAGAGCTGGGGTCCGGCCAACCAGCTGATTCAGGCGGGCAACCGCGGCGACGCGCGCAAGAATTTCGCAGCCATCGCGCACGAGCCGACCAAGGCCACCGGGCTCACCAATTGCAAGGGCGCGCTGTCGATGGCGCGGCTCAACCCCGGCGATGCGACGAGCGACTTCTTCCTGCTGCTGTCCGACATCAAGGGGTTCGACAGCGACGCGCCGGGCGGCGATGGCGCGGGCTTTGCGGTGTTCGGCGAAATCGTCGGCGGCGCCGACGTGGCAGAGGCGATCTTCAACGCCCCGATCTCGCCGACGGCGGGCGAGGGCGTGATGGTCGGCCAGATGCTCGAACCGCAGGTGACGATCAGGACCGCGCGACGCGTTCCCGCACCGGCCAGCGTGCCGCAAGGGTGTGTCGCGAAGCAAGGCTAGGCTGGCATTGGGGGGTGCATGAAAAAGACATTGATTGGCGTCACCGCTTTGTGGGGGGCGCTGCTTCTGGCTACCGGACCGGCGCGGGCGCAGGCCCCGGTCAGCAGTTCCGACTGTCAAGCCGAACAGGCTGCGATGCGCGGGCTTGGCGCGCCGGATGCGGCGGTGCAGGAGGCCCTGCTGCCACCAGGCGTCGAACGCGCCGATACCACTGTCGACGCCCTGGCGGCGATGAGAGACTCCTTCAGGGACTCCCTGTCCACCGCCCAGACCGTCGGTGCCAGGGAAGATGCCGCGACCTTCCGACTGATGATTTGCGCCTACGACGCGGCGATCGCCAGAAGGCAAGGGGTAAATCCCGGGATCGCCGGCTCCATGGCTTCCGCTTCGGCTGGAGGCAGCGGCAGGGCGGTACCGTCCCCGGGGCCATTACCCTCGGGCAAGCGCTGGGGGAATCCCTGTCTGAAAATCGACAGGCTGCAGCGCGCCCGTTTCCCGCAGGAAACCGGCAAGATCTTTGATGTGATCAACTTCATTCTTCGAAACGAATGTCCGGTGGACCAGCTCTATTACCTGAGTTTCGGCGGGCCCGAGAGCAGCTATGTCTCGCCCGAATTCATCAATCGCAAATTTCAGCAAGACGCGATGGCCGCTCCCGATAGCGCCTTTCTGCCGGACCCCGCCCCGTCGGATTTCCGTCCTCTCCTCCGGCAGCCACCCGCGCATACGCCCAATCCCCAAGCATTTGTGCAGGTCGCGCGCGCGGGCAAGGCTTATCATATGGAGGTGCCGTCGGGCGAGGCCGACGGCATGTCGTCCCCCTATTGGAGTCCCAGGCAATATGTGATCGCCGCCTGCGATGTGACCCGCGGCGGGTATCTGGTGAAAATGTTCTTCAATCCGGACCAGGACTTCCTCGACTGTATTCCCAAGACAGATGAAACTGGTCGGTAGGCGTGATGACGCACTAATCCACCGGGTCCGGTGGCCATCATTTATTTTGCGTTCATGCGCGCTGTGGCTATACCGCGCGCATGACTCGATTTGCCCCCTCGCGCGCGCCCTCGTCCCGTATGTCGTTGCGCCTGCTCGCCGCCGCACTTGTGATCACCCCCATGCTGGCGGCCTGTGCCGGGGGCGGCAATGTGAAGAAGGACACGCGCTACGTCGCGCGCGACGTCAACACGCTCTATCGCGCCGCGCAGGACCGTCTCGAACGCAAGCAGTACGGCCTTGCCGCCGCGCTGTTCGACGAGGTCGAGCGCCAGCACCCCTATTCGCCCTGGGCGCGCCGCGCGCAGCTGATGAGCTCGTTCAGCTATTATATGGACCGCGAATATACGCCGGCGATCGAGGCCGCGCAGCGCTTCCTCGCGATCCACCCGGGCAACAAGGACGCGCCCTACGCCTATTATCTGATCGGTCTGTCCTATTATGAGCAGATCAGCGACGTCACCCGCGACCAGAAGATCACGCAGCAGGCGCAGGCCGCGCTGGGCGAGGTGATCCGTCGCTATCCCGACAGCCGCTATGCGTCGGACGCGCGGCTCAAGGTCGATCTGGTGCAGGACCATCTCGCGGGCAAGGAAATGGAAATCGGCCGTTTCTATCAGCGCAGCTCGAACTGGCTCGCGGCGTCGATCCGTTTCCGCGAGGTCGTCGACAAGTTCCAGACCACCAGCCACGCACCCGAGGCGCTGTACCGCCTGACCGAATGCTATCTTGCTCTCGGCATCCCCGCCGAAGCGAAAAAGTCGGCCGCCGTACTCGGTGCCAACTATCCGGGCAACGAGTGGTACGAGCGCGCGTACAAGCTGATGCAGAAGAACGCCCCGAGCGCCTGATCGCGCCGGGAATAGATTCTGCCTTTGTTCTGCGGTAAGGACGGCCCGTGCTGACCGCCTTGTCCATCGCCAATATCGTCCTGATCGAACGGCTCGACCTCGATTTCGAGGCCGGACTGGGCGTGCTGACGGGCGAGACGGGCGCGGGCAAGTCGATCCTGCTCGACGCGCTCGGCCTTGCGCTCGGCGCGCGCGCCGACAGCGCGCTGGTGCGACAGGGCACCGACAAGGCGCAAGTGACCGCGAGTTTCGCCGCTCCCGCGCCCGGCACGCCGCTCGCCGCGCTCCTGGCGGAGAACGAAATCGAAATCGAACCCGGCGAACCGCTGCTGATCCGCCGCACATTGAAGGCCGACGGCGGCAGCCGCGCCTTTCTGGGCGACCAGCCCTGTTCGGCGGCGCTGCTGCGCGAGGTGGGCGGCTATCTCGTCGAAATCCACGGCCAGCACGACGACCGCGGCCTGCTCGCGCCGGCCGGGCATCGCGCGCTGCTCGATGCCTATGCGCGCGCCGATACCGTCGCCGTTGCCGCGGCGCATGCGGCATGGCGCGCCGCCGAGGACAGGCTTGCCGCCGCGCGCGCCGCGATTTCCGAAGCGGCCCGCGATCGGGAATGGCTCGAACATTGCGTCGCCGAACTGCAGGCGCTCGCACCGCAGCCCGGCGAGGATGCCGAACTCTCCGAGGCACGCGCCGCGATGCAGAAGGGCGAGCGGCTCGCCGGCGATCTCGGCGCGATCATGGAGGCGTTCGACGGCAGCGAAAGCGGGCCCGCGCAGCTCCGCGCGGCCGCCCGCCGTCTGGATCGGCTCGCGGGCGACCATCCGCTGCTCGCCGAGGCGCTTGCGGCGCTCGACCGCGCGATCATGGAGGTTGACGAGGCCGAGGGCAAATTGCACGAGGCGGCGCGCGCGATGGAATATGACCCCGAAAGGCTCGAGGCGACCGAAACGCGGCTGTTCGAGCTGCGGGCGATGGCGCGCAAGCACAATGTCCAGCCCGACGAGCTGGCCGAGCTCAGCGGCACGCTCGCCGCGCGGCTCGATGCGATCGAGGGTGGCAGCGCCGGACTCGCGAGGCTGGAGGCCGCGGTCGCCGAAACCGCCGCCGCCTATACCCACGCCGCGACGGCCCTCTCGGGCCAGCGCAGCAAGGCGGCGATCCGGCTCGACGCCGCGGTCGCGGGCGAGCTCGTGCCGCTGAAGCTCGACGCCGCGCGCTTCCAGACGCTCGTCGAGCGGCTGCCCGCCGAACGCTGGGGCGCCGAAGGCATCGACCGGATCGAATTTCTCATCTCGACCAATCCCGGTGCGCCCTTCGCACCGCTTGCCAAGATTGCATCGGGTGGCGAACTGTCGCGCTTCATCCTCGCGCTGAAGGTCGCGCTCGCCGAGGAGGGCGGCGCCGACACGATCATCTTCGACGAAATCGACCGCGGCGTCGGCGGCGCGGTCGCGAGCGCGATCGGCGAACGGCTCGCGCGTCTCGCCAATGGGACAGGCGATGACGCCCGCAAGCAATTGCTCGCCGTCACCCACAGCCCGCAGGTCGCCGCCAAGGGTATGGTCCATTTCATCATCGCGAAGTCGAGCGAAGGCACGGTCACGCGAACCAGCGTCCATGCGCTCGACGAAGCCGGCCGGCGCGAGGAAATCGCGCGTATGCTGTCGGGCGCCGAAGTGACCGAAGAGGCGCGCGCGCAGGCCGAACGATTGCTGGAGACGACATGACCGACGGCGCCCATCTGTATCGCGAGCAAGGCTATCTGGCGCTTCCCGGCTTCGTGCCGACCGACGTAACGCACGCGTTTCTCGCAACGCTCAAATCGGACATGATCCGCGGAGGCGTGTCGTTCGACCAGCTCAAGCGCAAGCACGATCTGCTCGCGACCGAAGCGGTCGAGGTCTATGGCATGCAATATCCGCCGATGGCGACCTTCCTGTGGGGCATGACGCCTGCGATCAGCGCGCTCGTCGGCCATGATCTGCGTCCGACCTATTGTTATTTCCGCATGTATCGCGCCGGCGACATCTGCCGCGTCCATTCGGATCGCTATGCCTGCGAGCACAGCCTGTCACTCCTGCTCGCGGCAAGCGACGGCAAGCCTTGGCCGCTCGAGGTCGGGTCGCGGCACATCGAAACGCCGCGCCAGCGCGCCGACGCCGATTTCGGCGACGAGGCCTACGGCGCGGTGCCGATGCTGCCCGGAGACGCGGTGCTGTATCAAGGCGTCCACCGTGCGCATGGGCGCGTGACGCCGAACCCCAATCGCTGGTCGGCGCACCTGTTCCTGCATTGGGTCGATCCGGACGGTCCCTATGCCGAACACGCATTCGAAGGAATGCGTATCCCCGCGACCGAGGCGCTGGCGATGGAGCGCTGACCGATGACCGCGCATCCGCTCGACCGGCCGATCTGGACCATGCTGACCGGGCGACAGGCGCATCTGGCCGAGGGTGATGCCCGCGCGATGCGGATCGATCGTGGTTACGGCGTGTTCGGCGTCGCTGCCGACACCGGCGATGCGGCGCAGGCGGCGCTTGCGGCGCTGGTACCCGACGAGGGGGAGCTGTGGATCGTCGAGGGCGATCGATGGCCGGTTCCGGTCGGCACGCGCGAGGTGAAGCGCGCGGCGCTCGCGCAAATGCTTGCAGGGGGTCCGCCGCCTCCACCGCGCGACGACGAGCCCGACATTCTCGCTCTGGGCGAGGCGGATGCGGCCGAAATGGCCGCGCTCGCCGACCATGCCAAGCCCGGCCCTTGGGGCCCTGCGACGCATCGTTACGGTCCCTTTTTCGGCATTCGCGAAAACGGCCGCCTGCTCGCGATGGCCGGACAGCGTATCCTCGTGCCCGGCATGGCCGAGGTCAGCGGTGTCGCGACATGGCAGGATTGCCGGGGGCGCGGGCTCGCGCGTGCGCTGATCGGCCATGTCATGCGCGCGATGGTTTCGCGCGGCGAAACTCCCTTCCTGCATAGCTATGCCGACAATGCGGGCGCGATCGGGCTTTACGAGTCGCTCGGCTTCCGCATCCGGCGCGAGGTGCAGGTGCTGGTGATCGCGAAATGAACCGGCGCGAGCATCTCGCGGGTCTGCTTGGCATGGCGGCGGCGGTGTTACCCGCGGGTCAACTCAGGGCGCTGGAGGCGCGAATGGAAGAAGTTATTCCCGAATATGGCCTGATCGGCCAGATGATGGCGCAGCCCGGCCAGCGCGCGGCGCTGATCGCGATCCTGTCCGACGGCACCGATGCGATGCCCGGCAACATGGGCTATCTGATCGGCGAGGACAGCGCGAAACCCGACGCGATCTGGATTGTCGAAATCTGGGCAACGAAGGACGCGCACACCGCCTCGCTACAGCTTCCCGCGGTACAGGCGGCGATCCGCAAAGGGCGCCCGCTGATCGCCGGATTTGGCACTCGCGCCGAGTTCGTGCCGGTGGCAAAAGCTCCCGCATGACCGAAATTGAATCGCTGACCGAAGCCGACGCCGCCAACGAACTGATGCGCCTTGCGAAATCCATCGCGCGTCACAACAAGCTCTATCATGCCGACGACAGTCCGGAGATTTCGGACGCCGACTATGATGCGCTCGTCCGCCGCAACAATGCGCTCGAGGTGGCCTTCCCGCATCTGGTCCGCGCCGACAGTCCGAACCGGCTTGTTGGCGCTGCAGTCGAGGCGTCGCCGCTCGCCAAGGTGGCGCACCGGCAGCGGATGATGAGCCTCGACAACGCCTTCGCGACCGAAGATGTCGAGGAATTCGCAGCGCGCGTGCGGCGCTTTCTCAACCTGCCCGAGGGCGAGGCGGTCGCGCTGACCGCCGAGGACAAGATCGACGGTCTGTCCTGCTCGCTGCGCTACGAAAAGGGCCAGCTCGTCCAGGCCGCCACGCGCGGCGACGGCAGCGTCGGTGAGGACGTCACGCCGAACGTCGCGACGATCGGCGACATCCCGCAGACGCTTGCGGGCGACGTCCCCGAAGTCTTCGAGATTCGCGGCGAGGTCTATATGGCCAAATCCGATTTCGCGGCGCTCAACGAACGGCTGATGGCGGAGGGGCGGGCGCTGGCCGCGCAGCGCGAGGTCGAATTCGATCCCGCCACCGTCCGCCAGTTCGCCAACCCGCGCAATGCCGCAGCCGGGTCGCTGCGGCAGAAGGATGCTGGCGTCACCGCGTCGCGCCCGCTGCGCTTCCTCGCGCACGGCTGGGGCGAGGTCAGCGCCGTGCCCGCTGCGACGCAATATGAGATGATGCAGCGGATGGCGGCGTGGGGCATGCCGGTGTCGCCGTTGCTCCAGCGCTTCGACGGCGTCGAGGGCGTGCTTGCGCACTACCGCATGATCGAGGCTGAACGCGCCGAAATGCCGTACGACATCGACGGCGTCGTCTACAAGGTCGACCGGCTCGACTGGCAGCAACGGCTGGGTTTCGTCGCCAAGGCGCCGCGCTGGGCGATCGCGCATAAATTCCCTGCCGAGCGTGCGCAGACGACGCTCGAAGCCATCGACATCCAGGTCGGCCGTACCGGCAAGCTCACCCCCGTCGGGCGGCTCACCCCCGTTACCGTCGGCGGCGTCGTCGTGTCGAACGTGACGCTCCACAATCGCGACGAGATCGGCCGCCTCGGCGTGCGCCCCGGCGACCGCGTCGTCGTCCAGCGCGCCGGCGACGTGATCCCGCAGGTCGTCGAGAATCTGACCCGCGACGAGGATCGCGCGGCGTTCGTTTTCCCCGGCCATTGTCCCGTCTGCGATAGCGAGGCGGTGGCCGAGGAGGGCGAGGTCGATGTCCGCTGCACCGGCGGCCTCATCTGCAACGCGCAGAAGTTCGAGCGCCTCCGCCATTTCGTCAGTCGCGGCGCGCTCGATATCGAGGGGCTTGGGGAAAAGAGCATTCAGGAGTTCCTCGACCTCGGCTGGCTCGACAAGGGGCCCGCCGACATCTTTCGCCTCGAAAGCCACCGCGCCGATCTGCTCGGGCGCGATGGGTGGAAAGAAAAGTCGGTCGACAATCTTTTCGCGGCGATCGAGGCGAAGCGGCAGCCCGACGCCGCGCGGCTGCTTTTCGGCCTCGGCATCCGTCATGTCGGTGCCGTGACCGCGCGCGATCTGCTGAAAGGGCTGAGCGACATCAGGCGCCTCCCCGAAAAGGCGGCCGAAATTCATGCCTATCTGGAAGCCAACCCGCGCGCCGAGGGCGAATCCGACGGCAAATATACGACGCGCCGCGTCGAGGCGTTCAAGGCGATCCTCGAAGTCCGCGCCGACGGTATCGGCATTGCGGTCGGCGAGGCGCTCGCCGATTTCTTCCACGAACCGCACAACCGCGACCTGTGGAACGATCTGCTCTCCGAGGTCGCGCCGCCGCTCTATGTGGTGGAGACCCGCGAGAGCGAGGTGTCGGGAATGACCGTCGTCTTCACCGGCAAGCTGGAGACGATGAGCCGCGACGAGGCGAAGGCGCAGGCCGAAGCACTCGGCGCCAAGGCGGCGGGCAGTGTCAGCGCCAAGACCGACCTTGTCGTCGCGGGCCCCGGCGCGGGGTCGAAGCTCAAGCAGGCGAGCGCGCTCGGCATCCGCGTGATCGACGAGGCCGAATGGGCGGAGATCGTCGCGGCGGCGGGTTAGGATGGTATAAAGCGGTGCGCGCCATCACAGACGGTGCGGCGAAAATGCTGTGAGGGGACTACATGGCGAAACGTGACTATCTTCAGAATCTGATGCGCGATCTTGAATCGCATACCGAGGTGCGGCGGTTCGGCAGCGGCTGGCTCTCGGGCTTCTTCGGCCTGCTCTTTGCGATCGCGGGTTTTTTCATGGTGATCGCGCTGCGTTTCCCCGACTGGTTCGCGACCCCCGAGCTCGAAATCATCAAGCATTGGGGCGGCTTCCGCGGTGTCGTCCACGCGACGCTGCTGGTGAGCTACGGCCTCTCGCTGCTCAGCCTGCTGCTCCGTCCGCGTAAGGTACTCGGCCTCACCGCGCTGATGATCGGGCTCGCCGCGATCCTCGTCGGCGGGGCGAACGTCCAGCCGCAGGAAACGCGCGACTGGGGCATCTTCTTCGGGCTCGACTTCTTCGTCGTGAACCTGCTCGTCACCGGCTTCATGTTCGCACCGTTGGAGCGCGCCTTTCCGCATCGCCGGACGCAGCGGCTTTTCCGTACCGAATGGCGCGAGGATCTTTTCTATTATCTCGTCAGCACGATGTTCGTGCAGGTCTTGGGCTTCCTCGCGCTCGCGCCCTCGACGATCATCAACGAGAACACGAACAGCTGGGAGGCGTTCCGCGCCGGTGTCGCGTCGCTGCCGTGGATCGTCCAGTTCGTCATCGTGCTCGTGGCGTCGGACATGGCGCAATATTTCTTCCACCGCACCTTCCACCGCTACCCCTTCCTCTGGGGCTTCCACGCGGTGCACCACAGCGCGAAGTCGATGGACTGGCTCGCGGGATCGCGGATGCATTTCGTCGAGATCATCCTCTTGCGCTCGATCACCTCGCTGCCGCTCTTCACGCTCGGCTTCGCGCCGTCGGTGATGCAGGCCTATATCGGCTTCGTCTATGTCTGGTCGTCGCTGCTTCACGCCAATGTCGGCGGTAATTTCAACCGGCTCGGCCACTGGATCGCGACGCCGCGGTTCCACCACTGGCATCACGGGCTCGAGCGCGAGGCCTTCGACGTCAACTTCGCGATCCATTTCCCGTGGATCGACAAATTGTTCGGCACCTTTCACCTGCCGAAGGACCGCTGGCCCGAAAATTACGGCATTCCCGAGGATGTGCCCAAGCATTATTGGGGCCAGTTCCTCTATCCCTGGACGCGCACGGGAAAGAAGACCGACGAGACGCCGGCGGAATAGGGCAATCTGTCCGCTTGCCAGTTGGGAAAGCGCGCCATAAGGCGCGCGGCGTGAGCCTGCTCGCCGTCTTTCGCCGTCCCGGCATCCTGCTGCTCCTGCCGCTGCTGCTCGCGCTTGGCGCACGCGTGCTCGTCGCGCCGGGCTGGATGATCGAGAGCGACGCCGGCGGGTCGATCACCGTGCGCATCTGTTCGGACCCGACCAATCCTGGCGGGACGATGACGATCCCGCTCGATAAGGCCGGCAGCCACGATGCGGGCGAAGCGCAGCAGCATTGCCCATGGGGCGCGCTCGCCAATGCGCCGATCGTTCCCGATCTGCCGGCGCTTGCCGCGGCGCCGGTCGGTGCCGAACCCGTCCCGGTCGCGACCCGCTCGCTCGGCTTCGCGCCGGGCATCGCCTCGCCGCTTCCGCCAAGTACCGGGCCACCCGCCTTCGCCTGATCCAGACTAATCGGCTGCCCGCGCTTTCGCGCGGTGCGGCCCGTGACTGCATTCAGCGAAGGAAAATCAATGAAAACCCGTATCCATGGGGCGGCGCCGTTGCTCGCGTTCGCGACCTGTCTTGTCGCCGTGCCCGTCCATGCCGACGAGGCCGACCCGACCATCATCGTCACTGCGCCGACCGCCGCCGACGCTGCCGAGGCGCGCGCGGCGCAAACGGCCGGCGGCACTGACGTTGTTTCGTATGAGGATTATGCCGACAAATCGGTCGTGTCCTTGCGCGACACGCTCGCTTTCTCGCCCGGGGTCTACCTCCAGCCGCGTTACGGGCAGGAGGTTCGCATATCGGTCCGCGGTTCGGGCCTGTCGCGCGGCTTCCACATGCGCGGGCTGACGCTGCTCCAGGACGGCGTGCCGATCAACCTCGCCGACGACAATGGGGATTTCCAGGAACTCGAACCGATCTTCTTCGACTATCTCGAAGTGTATCGTGGCGCCAACGCGCTGCGCTTCGGTTCGGGCACGCTCGGCGGTGCGATCAATGGCGTGACCCCGACCGGGCGCACTGCGCAGGGGATATATCTGCGCGCGGATCTCGGCAGCTTCGACAGCGTGCGCGGCCTCGTCTCGGCTGGCGTCGCCAGCGACCCGGTCGATGCATGGGGCGCGATCAGCGCCGACACATCGGACGGCGACCGCGACCATGCGAAGCGGCGCAGCCTGCGCTTTCAGGGTAACGTCGGGATGCGCTTCAGCGACGTTACGAGTATGCGCTTCTATGCGAGCATCAACAATATCAACCAGCAACTGCCCGGCGCGCTGACGATGGTCGAGGCCCTGTCGACGCCCCGTAAGGCCAATGCGGGTGCTGTCGCGGGCGATCAGGGGCGCGACATCGATTCGCTGCGCCTCCAGAACCGCACGACCTTCGACTGGGGCGCGCTGACGCTCGACGTCGGTGGCTTCGTCAATGCCAAGTCGCTCCATCACCCGATCTTCCAGCTCATCGATCAGAAGTCGGTCGATGTCGGCACATTTTTCCGCGCCGACTATGCGACCGGCCCGGTCGAGGTCATCTTCGGTGGCGAGATCCGCCGCGGGACCACCGACGCACGCCAATTCGTCAACGCCGGCGGTCGGCGCGGCGCGCTGACCTTCGATGCCGACCAGAAGGCGCAGACCGCGACGCTCTACGGCGAGGTGCGCGTGCGGCCGATCGAGGCACTGGCGCTGATCGCGGGCGGCGTTTACGCCGATGGCTGGCGCAAGCGGCAGGTCAATTTCTCGGCGACCCCCGCGATCGACGGCCGGATCGACTTCGACGCCTTCTCGCCCAAATTCGGCCTGCTCGTCGAACCAGCCACCGATGTCCAGTTCTTCGCAAACTACAGCCGCTCGGCCGAATTTCCCGGTTTCGGCGAAGTGTTCCAGACGATCGGCACGCCGCCCGTCAGCACGGTCGTTTCGGATATCCGGCCGCAGCGAGCGTGGACCGCCGAGATCGGCACGCGCGGCAAGCTGGGTTTCGCGAGCTGGGATATTGCTTTCTATCGCTCGACGCTGAGGGGCGAATTGCTCCAGTTCACGACGAACAGCAGTATTCCTGCGGCGACCTTCAACGCCGGCCGCACGCTGCATCAGGGCGTCGAGACGGGGCTTGAAATCAACCCCGCGCCTTGGCTGCGGCTGCGACAGGTCTACACCTACAGCGATTTCCGCTTTCGCGGCGATGCACAGTTCGGTGACAATCGCCTGCCGGTCGTGCCGAAGCATGTCTATCGCGCCGAACTGCGGATCGGTTCCGACGCACTGCACATCGCGCCGAACCTCGAATGGGTTCCCGACGGCCCCTTCGCCGATTACCGCAATCAGGTCCGTACTCCCGGATATGCGCTGATCGGTATCACCGGCGGCGCGACGATCGCGAACGGCATCGACGCCTTCGTCGATGTCCGCAACATCACGGGCAAGAGGGCGATCGGCGATATCAGCGCGGCGATTGCGGTGACGCCGACGTCGGCGGTCTATTATCCCGTCGAGCGCCGCGCGGTTTCCGCGGGCGTCCGAGCGCGCTTCTGACAACCGCGAGCGGGACGGCTTTCCCTGTCGTCCCGCTCCGCTTATGGTCGGCGGATGAACCGCATCGTCCACCTTGTCTTCGCGCTCTTTGCGCTGCTGCTCGCCCCGGCTGCGATGGCGCAGGAGCGCGGACCGGTGGTGCTTGCGGCGGCGAGCCTCCAGGAATCGCTGACCGAAGCGGCCAACGCTTGGGCGGCAAAGGGCCATGCCAAGCCTGTCCTCTCCTTCGCCGCATCGTCGGCGCTGGCGCGGCAGGCGATTGCGGGCGCGCCCGCCGATCTCTTTCTCTCTGCCGACGAGGAGTGGATGGACGCAGTGGCGAAGGCCGGGCTGCTGCGTCCGGGCACGCGCACGACCTTGCTCGGCAACCGGCTCGTGCTGATCGCGCCCGCGGCGAGCAAGCTGCGGTTGACGCCGGCGCGGGGTTTTCCGCTCGCGAAAGCGCTCGGTGCGGGCCGCCTCGCGCTCGCCGATCCCGACGCCGTGCCGGCGGGCAAATATGCCAAGGCCGCGCTTGCCCGTCTCGGGGTATGGGCCGGCGTTGCCGCCAAAGTCGCCCCGGCCGAGAATGTTCGCGCCGCAATGGCGCTCGTCGAGCGTGGCGCCGCGCCGCTCGGTATCGTCTATGCGACCGACGCGCGCGCGTCGAAGGCGGTGCGCGTCGTGGGCATCTTTCCCGCGTCGAGCCACCCGCCGATCCGCTACCCCGTCGCGGTGCTGAAAGCGTCGCGGCACAAGGATGCGGCCGGCTTCCGCGCCTTTCTCCTGTCGAAACAGGGACGCGCAATCTTCGCCCGCCACGGCTTCCCGGCTCCCTGATGCTGTCAGCCGAGGAGTGGGGCATTGTCGCGCTGTCGCTGAAAGTTGGCGGCGTGGCGGTGCTCGTCACGCTCCCTGTTGCCTTCGCGCTCGCGTGGGTCCTCGCGCGCTATCGTTTTCCCGGGCGCGTCGCTCTCGACGCGCTCGTCCACCTGCCGCTTGTGCTGCCGCCCGTCGTCACCGGCTGGCTGCTGCTGATCGCGTTCGGACCGCTCGGGCCTGTCGGGCGCTGGCTCGAAAGCTGGTTCGGCATGACGCTGATGTTCCGCTGGACCGGTGCCGCGCTCGCCGCCGCGATCATGGCGCTGCCGCTGATGGTGCGCGCGATGCGGCTCTCGATCGAGGGGATCGACCGGCGGCTCGAGGGGGCGGCGCGTACGCTGGGCGCCGGGCACTGGCACGCGTTTCGCACGATCAGCCTGCCGCTCGCGCTGCCCGGAATCCTCGCCGCGCTTGTCCTCGGCTTCGCGCGCTCGATCGGCGAGTTCGGTGCGACGATCACCTTCGTCTCGAACATTCCAGGCGAGACGCGCACGCTGCCGCTCGCCATCTATTCGGCGCTGCAGGTGCCGGGCGGCGAGGCGATGGTGACGCGGCTCGCGCTGCTGTCGGTCGCGCTTTCGTTCGCCGCGCTGATCCTGTCCGAATGGCTTGTGCGGCGTACTGACGCGGGAAGGACGCAGCGTGGCGATTGATATCGACATCGAGCGCCGCCTCGGCGAACGCGTGATTGCGGCGCGCTTCACCGCGGGGCCGGGACTGACCGCGCTTTTCGGGCCGTCGGGGGCCGGCAAGACGAGTATCCTCAACATGGTCGCGGGGCTGCTGCGGCCCGATCGCGGCCATATCCGCGTCGGCGCGCGGACGCTGTTCGGCGGCGGTGTCGATCTGCCGCCCGAGGCGCGGCGCACCGGCTATATCTTTCAGGACGGCCGCCTCTTCCCGCACCACCGCGTGCGTGCGAACCTGCTTTACGGCTTCCATCTCGCCGATCCCGCCGATCGCTGGATGGCATTCGACGAGGCTGTCGCCTTCCTCGGCATCGGCGAATTGCTCGACCGCTGGCCGCGTACGCTGTCGGGCGGTGAGGCGCAGCGGGTCGCGATCGGTCGCGCGCTGCTGCGCGGCCCGGAATTTCTGCTGATGGACGAGCCGCTATCGTCGCTCGATGCCGCACGGCGCGGTGATATCATGACGGTGATCGAACGGATTCGTGACGAGCTCAAGCTGCCGGTCCTGTACGTCAGCCACGACCGCGCCGAGGTCGACAGGCTGGCGACGCAGGTCGTGGAGGTCGGCGAATAAAGTTTCACTTGAAACCATTTTGATGATAGAAGCTTGTCTTATGGAAAGACAGTTTACCCATGTCCATGATACGCCGCCCCCGGGCGCCGCGGCCGACTGGACGATATCGCAAAATTGGGAGGCCTTCACCGCCGACGAACATGCGATGTGGGATCGTCTTTTCGCGCGCCAGTCCGACATGCTGCCCGGCCGCGCGTCCGACGCTTTCCTACGCGGCATCGATGTGCTGCGCCTCGAAAAGCCGGGCATCCCCGACTATCGCGAACTCAATGCGCGGCTGATGGCGGCGACGGGGTGGCAGGTGATCGCCGTGCCCGGGCTCGTCCCCGACGAGGTGTTTTTTGATCATCTCGCGAACCGGCGCTTTCCGGCTGGCAATTTCATCCGCACGCCCGAGCAGCTCGACTATCTGCAGGAACCCGACGTCTTTCATGACGTGTTCGGCCATGTCCCGATGCTCGCCGACCCGGTGTTCGCCGACTATATGGTGGCGTACGGAGAGGGCGGGCTGCGCAGCCTGAAATTCGATGCGCTCAAACAGCTCGCGCGACTCTACTGGTATACGGTCGAATTCGGCCTGATCCGCGAGGCGGTGGGCTTGCGCATCTATGGCGCGGGTATCGTCTCCTCCTTTGCCGAGAGCGTCTTCGCGCTCGACAGCGACAGCCCGAACCGCATCGGCTTCGACCTCGCGCGCGTGATGCGCACCGATTACCGGATCGACGATTTCCAGCAGAATTATTTCGTCATCGACAGCCTCGACCAGCTGCTGGGCACGACGGTGAACACCGATTTCGCACCGCTCTATACGGCGAATGCCGCGCTGCCGCCGATCCCGATCGCCGACATATTGCCGGACGACGAGGTGATCACGCGCGGCACACAGGACTATGCGCTCGCTAGGAGCCGCTGACTCTCACTCGCCTTCCTTGCGCACCGTCGATACCAGCTGGCGCCGCTGCTGATACGCTTCGCGGTCGGGTGGAACGGTGTAGATTCCGCGCAGCAGCGCGGCGTCGTGGCGCGACAGCTCGCGACGCTCCGTTTCGCCGTCGAACAGCGCCAGGATCGACTCCCTCGGCGGCGGCGGATTGCTGCGAAACTCGGCGAGCGCAATCATCGCGGCATAGGATGCGACGGCATCGAGCGACGTACCTTCCGCCTGCTCGACGTCGATCACGACCGTTGCGGTCTGCAGCGCGCGCACGACCTGTGTGCTGACGATGCTGCTGTTATAGAGCTTCACGTAAAAGTCGCTGATCGGCATCCCGTCGCGGCTCTCGTCGCGCGTCGTGTACCACCAGCGGATCGCGCCCGCCCCGTCGAGCACGCGATCGCGCGCCACCGGCGCCAGCTCGGCGAACTGGTCGGGCGCCTTGCGACGCACCGCGCGCGCAAGCGCGCGACCGTCCGAACTGAAGGCGACGACGATATTGGCCCGGCAATCGGCAGGAGCAACCGGAGCGCCCGCCGCAGCGGCGACCGTGCGAACGCGCGCGTTCACGATGGCCGCGATCGCATCGTCGACGCCGACGGTGCGTGGGCAGACGGGGTCGACCCACCGCGCGAGCGGCTTGAGCTGCGCGATCCCGGCGCGCCGTACATATTCGGCGGCGCGTTTCCTGGCTTCCTCGCGGGTGACGGGCGTCCCGGTGACGATGATCGCATCGGGATCGTCACCGGCAACGGGTGCAGCGGCGAGCAGGGCGATGGCGGCAAGCAGGCTCATCGCGGAGTCAGTCCTCCTCCGCCGGTTTCGTGATCGCGGTGACCAGTTGGCGGCGATGCTGATGCGCTTCGCGGTCGGGCGGCAGGCTGTAGACGGCGCGCAGCAGCGCCTCATCTTCCGCCGACAGCGCGCGCCGATCACCCTCGCCAGCGAACAATGCAAGGATCGAATTTCCGGGTGGCGGCGGATCGCTGTCCATTTCGACCATCGCCACCATCGCCGCAAAAGAGGCGGCCGCGTCGAGCGGCGTGCCGTCGGCCTTTTCAACATCGATCACGACCGTCGCGGCCGTCAGCGCACGCACGGCCTGCGTGCTGACAAGGCTTGATCCATAGTGCGACAACGTCGGGCCTGCGCCGTTGATGACCGGTCCGCCACCTTCGCTATGTCCGACCGCCCATGGGAGCGGCGCGGTCGAAGCCGATACGGCATCGCGGCTTTGGATACGCGTACTGTACCACCAGCGAATTGCGTCCTCGCCGTGTGCGATCCGCTCGCGCGCCGAGGGCGGCAGTTCGCTCAGTTGCATCGGCGATTTGCGCAGCATCGCGCGTGTCAGCCCGCTGCCGTTCGATGTGAAGACGACCGCGATATTGGCGTCGCAGCCGGCTGGAGCGACACGTGCGCCGGCCGCGATGGCGACGTCGCGAACGCGTCTTTCGACGATAGCCGCCACCGTGTCGTCGACGCCGATGGCGTGCGGACAAACCGGGGTGATCCACCGCGCGATCGGGCGCATTTCGGCGACCCCCGTCCGTCGTACGAATTCCAATGCGCGTTTGCGGGCCTGGTCGTCGGTCATCGGCGTGCCGGTCACGACGATGGGTTCGGAAACTTCGCTGCTGCCGACCGGCGACGCAGCGCTGAGCAGGACAAGGGCGATGAGGATCGACATGAATCGACTCCCGACAGAAGCCGCGCCAGTCTAGGAAATTTCGCCCCGATTCCCAAGCCTTGTTTCACCAGCTCCCGAAGGTCGCGTCCGAAGGGCTGGCGCGATGGAATGCGCGCTCCTTGCGGCGCCAGCCGTAACGGCGGCGCTTGACGAGCAACAGGCAGGGCCATTCGGCGCTGCCGCCGCGCGCCGCGAGGCGAAAGCCCTGCGCCCGATAGGCGGCGAGCACCGGCTCCATCTGCCGCGCGATGAGCCCCGCGAGGATCGCATGGCCGCCCGGAGCGGTCGCGGCAGCGATGTCGGGGGCGAGGGTGATCAGCGGGCCTGCGAGAATGTTGGCGATGACCAGGTCATAGGGCGCGCGATGGCGGATCGCAGGGTGGTTGGTCCCGGGCGCGACCGCGAGTGCGAGCCGCCCCCCGCCGCGGCCCAAAGGCACGTTGTTGATACCCGCATTGTCGCGCGTCACGAAGATGCTCGCGGGGTCGATGTCCGAGGCGATCGTCCGGGCGCGCGGCCACAGCGCCATCGCGGCAAAGGCAAGCAGGCCTGTTCCGGTCCCTATATCGGCGATATTGCGCGGGCTCGCGCCCGCCTGCGCGAGCCGGTCGAGCATCGACAGACACCCGGCGGTCGTGTCGTGCCCGCCAGTCCCGAACGCTTGGCTCGCGTCGATCAGAAAGGGCGTGCTGCCTGCGGGAACGCGGTCGGCATAGCTGCTCGTGTGCACGAAAAAGCGCCCCGCCCGAACCGGTTCGAGCCCCTGTTGTGACAGGGTGACCCAGTCTTCGTCGGGCAATTGCTCGACGACGGGCTTGCTGCCCTTCGCGCTGGGTACGAACGACTGGAGCAGTCGGAGCAGCGCTGCGCCGGGCTCGTCGTCCATATAGGCGTCGAGCTGCCACAGTCCGGCATCCTCGTCGATCTCGCGCGTGACGACGACGGGCGCCTCGGGCATCGCATCGAGTTCGGGAATCTCGCCCGACAGCGCCTCGGCCTCGTCGCGGGTGCAGGGGAGCGATACGATCCAGCTCATGGTTTACCGGACATAGCTTGCGCCGTTCACGTCGAGCATGGCGCCCGTCATCGACGCCGGCGCATGGAGTGCACACCAGCGCGCCATCTCGCCCACCTCGTCGGGCATCGCGACGCGCCCGAGCGGAATGTCGGCGAGCAATTTGTCGCCGCCGCGGCTCGCCAGATATTCGTCGGCCATGCCCGTCATCGTGAAGCCGGGGCAGATCGCGAAAGCGAGAATATTCTCCTTCGCATAGGCGCGTGCGATCGTCTTGGTCATCGCAACCATGCCCGATTTCGACGCCGCATAATGCCAGTGTGCGGGGCTGTCGCCGCGCCAAGCGGCGCGGCTCGCGATATTGACGATTCGTCCGCCCGACGCGCGGCCCTGCCAGTGCAGCACGGCATGGCGGCAAAGCTGGGCGCTTGCGGTCAGGTTGACCTGTATCGTGCGGTCCCAGCTCGCCAGCCATTCGGCATCGGCGCTGTCGAGCGGGTTGGTCTCGAACACCCCTGCGTTGTTCACCAGCACGTCGATGCGGCCATCGAGCCGGTTGAGGCTGTTTTGCCATAGCTGTTCGGGAACCGCGGGGTCGGCCAGATCGCCGTCGGCGCTCGACAGCGCGACCACCTTCGTCGCGTCGCCGGTCAGCGCTTCGGTGATCGCCGCGCCAATGCCGCGGCTGGCGCCCGTGATCAGGATGTGCGTGCTCATCGCCTCGCCTTAGGCAGCGGGGCGGGGCTTGCCAAGTCGATGGACGCGGCGCCTTACGCCACGCGCCGGCTGAATTCGCTCGCGGCCTGTTCGAGCTGCTGCAGGCGCCCGCCCATCTTTGCGAATTCCTGGCTCAGCACGCTGATCTCGCTGGCGACCATCCCCGAATCGTTGCGGATGCTGGCGATCGTCGACGACATCGAATCGGCGGCAAGCGCGGTCTCGTCGACCGCGGCGGTGATCGAGGTGACCGTCTGCGCCTGCGCGTCCATCGCGTCGCGGATCCGCTGCGCCGAATTCTGGACCTCGACGATCGTCTGCTGGATCGACTGATTGGCCGAAACCGACCCGCGCGTCGCCTGCTGGATCGCGGTGATCTTGCCCGCGATATCATCGGTCGCGCGAGCGGTCTCGTTGGCGAGGCTCTTCACTTCCTGTGCGACGACGGCAAAGCCGCGGCCCGATTCGCCCGCGCGCGCCGCCTCGATAGTGGCGTTGAGCGCGAGAAGGTTGGTCTGCCCTGCGATCTCGCGGATCAGGCCGAGGATCGATTCGATCGACTCGGCGTGGTGCGACAGCGTCTCGGACATGGCGACCGCTTCGCCTGCCTGCTCGGACGCGCGCGTCGCGACGCTGGCCGATGCCTCGACCTCGCTCCGCGCATCCTCGATCGCGCGGATCAGGCCGGCGGCGGTCGATGCGGCCTCGCGCATCGCCATCGCCGATTGCTCGGACGCGGCGGCGACTTCGCTCGTCTTGGCGATCATGCCCTTCGCCGCCTGATCGGCCGAGGCGGCCTGCCTGGCGAGCTGTTCGCGTACCCCGTCGGTGTCCTGAACCAGCGAGGCGATCGAACGGTCGAAATCGCCCGCGAGGGTCTGCCGCTCGCCCGAAATCACCGCGCGGTCGAGCTTGGTCGCATAACGCTGCATGATGTCGAACTCGAGCAGCGCCAGCCGGTTGATCGCGCTCGTCAGCCGCGCGACCCGCTCGGAATCGTCGATGCATGCCGCGACGACATATTCGATGGTGAGGCGCTGGCTTTCGGCGATGCACGACATGACCGAGGCGAGCGGCAGCTTCACGCGCCGCGCCATATGCGTATTCTGGCACGCAATCGTCGCGACCTCCTGGCCGGCGGCGTCGGCATATTTGACCGAAGTATGGCGCGCGCTGCCGCGAATATAGGATTCGAGCAATTCGCCCTCGACGCGGCGGTCGATGCTGGGAAGCTTGTTGAACGCCGTCCAATAGGCGGCCGCGATTGCCTCCTCGCGGCCCGCGATGATGGTGTGAATCTCGGCGGCATGGGCGGCAAGACGACCGTCGAGGTCGTAATAGGGGAAGCGATCGGCCATCGGCACCGGATCGATCTGCTGCTTATGAATCGGATTTTCCTTCACCATGATCCTGCTTCCCTGATCGAGCCCCATGGACGCGGGTCTGTTGCCCGCATTCGTCCTGCGAAACTGGTGAACCGGATATGCGATGAAATTGGTAAAGGCGTCGTTAAGCCGCAGCGGAGGTCCTCGCCTCGGCGCTCGCGGACAGGGGCGGCAGGGGATAACCCTCGAACGCCTTGATCGTGCGCAGCGCAAAGGCGCTGTGCATCGCCGCGACACCGGGCAGGCGCGACAGGCAGTGGCGGTGCAGCCGGTCGAAATCGGCGACGCTGCGGGCCGCCACGCGCAGCCGATAGTCCGACGCGCCCGAAAGCAGCTGGCATTCGAGGATCTCGTCGAAGCTCTTCACCGCGCTCTCGAACGCGGTCAGCGCCTCCTCGCTCTGCGAGGTCAGGCTGATGTCGACGAAGACGTCGAGCCCCAGCCCGATGCGTTCGGGATCGAGCCGCGCGGTATAGCCGGTGATGATCCCCGCCGCCTCGAGCGCGCGGATGCGGCGGTGGCACGCCGATGCCGAAAGCCCGACGATGTCGCCGAGTTCGGCCGCGGGGCGCGGTCCGGTGCGTTGCAGCAAGTCGAGCAGCTTTGCATCGATCCGGTCCATCATTGTGCGTCCTTGGTCAAATTCGCGCAAAAATCGTGCGTCACATTCGCGAATCCGCGACGCATATGCAAGCACCTCGCGATGCTTTTCTGCTAAAAGCGCCGACAAGTTTTCGGCGGCGCAGTCGATCGCCGATGACATCCATATCCGGAGAGCGACCATGATCATCGGCACCCCCAAGGAAATCAAGAATCACGAATATCGCGTCGGCCTGACTCCCGAGAGCGCGCGCGAACTCGTCGTCCACGGCCACCGCGTGCTGGTGCAGACCGGCGCGGGCGAGGGCATCGGCGCGCACGACCGCTATTATGTCGAGGCGGGCGCCGAAATCGTCCAGACCGCCGAAGAGATTTTCGCGACCTGCGAGATGGTCGTGAAGGTCAAGGAGCCCCAGCCCGTCGAGCGCGCGATGCTGCGCCCCGGCCAGATCCTCTACACCTATCTCCATCTCGCGCCCGATCCCGACCAGACGCGCGACCTGATGAAGTCGGGCGCCGTGTGCATCGCCTATGAAACCGTTACCAGCCCGCACGGCGGTCTGCCGCTGCTGAAGCCGATGAGCCAGGTCGCGGGGCGCATGTCGATCCAGGCCGGCGCGACCGCGCTCGAAAAGGCGCACGGCGGCCGCGGCGTGCTGCTCGGCGGCGTTCCCGGCGTCGCGCCGGGCAAGGTCTGCGTCATCGGCGGCGGCGTCGTCGGTTTCAACGCGGCGCAGATGGCGGCGGGCCTTGGCGCTGACGTCACCATCCTCGACCGCGATCCCGAAGTGCTCGAACGCGTCGGCACCTTCTTCGAGGCGCGCGCCAAGACGCGCTTCTCGAACCGCGCGAACCTTGCCGAATGCGTCGCCGAAGCCGACCTCGTGATCGGCGCGGTGCTGATCCCCGGCGCTGAGGCACCGAAGCTCGTGACGCGCGACATGCTCGGCACGATGCGCCCCGGTTCGGTGCTTGTCGACGTCGCGATCGACCAGGGTGGCTGCTTCGAGACGAGCCACGCGACGACCCATGCCGACCCGACCTATATCGTCGACGGTATCGTCCATTATGCGGTCGCGAACATGCCGGGCGCAGTCGCGCGCACCAGCACCTATGCGCTCAACAACGTCACCCTGCCGCACGCGCTGCGCATCGCCGATCTCGGCTGGAAAGAGGCTTTGAAGCGCGACGTGCATCTTGCGCAGGGTTTGAACGTTTGGAATGGTAAGGTGACGTTCGAGGCCGTAGCCGAAGCGATCGGAACCGATTATGTGCCTGTTGATCAGGCACTCGCCTGACGACAAGGACAAGAGAAAAGATGACCGACCAAGTGCCGCCTCCCCCGCCGCAAGACGACGAGCAGGAAGAAAATGAAGTGCTGCGCGCGGCGCGCGAGCGCCAGCAGCAGCGCGAGGCTGCAGAAGCGACCGAGGCGGCCGACAAGGACGCTGCGAAGGCCAAGCGCGGATGGAAGACCGCGGCCGCCGCCGGGCTCGGCATCGGTTCGGCGGCAGTGATCGCGGCGCTGCTCTACGCGAACCGCGGCAAGATCAAGTGAGGCTGTTCCCGGCGTCTTTGGGCGTACGGATAGCCTGATGCGAATCGCCGCCCGATTTTGGGCCGTCATGGCTGGGCTGGCGGCGTTCCAGCCCGCCATGGCTGGCCCGGGTGCGGCACCCTTGCCCTGGAGTGCGCCCGTGACGACACAGGTGACAACCGGGGAGCACCGCTTCACGAGTGGCGATGCCGAACTCGCAGGAACGCTCTATATGCCGGCGAGCCGCAGGCCGGTGGCGGCGGTCGTCGTCACGCACAGCGCCTCGTCGCCGCTCCGCACCGCATCGCTATACGATCATCTCAAGACGGCGCTGCCGGCACTCGGGATCGCGGTTTTCGTCTATGATCGGCGCGGGTCGGGACAGTCGGGCACGAAAACGGCCGGGGGCGACTTCACGATACTCGCCGACGACGCGATCGCGGCGGCACGGAGCCTGAAAACCGACCCGCGCATCGATCCGAAGCGCATCGGTATCTGGGGACTCAGCCAGGGCGGCTGGATCGGGCCGCTTGCCGCATCGCGAAGTTCCGACATCGCGTTCGTTGTCGCCGTGTCGGCCCCCGTCGTTACGGCGGATGTGCAGATGCTGTTCTCCTCGACCAACCATCTCAGGGCGAATGGCCACTCGCAGGCCGAAATCGATCAGATGACCGCGACGCGCAAAGCGGTCGACGACTATATGCGCGGGTCGGGGACGCGCGAGGCCGCACAGAAAATGATCGACGCGGCAAAGACCCGGCCCTGGTTCAAATATACCTATATGGGCGAAACGGTGCGCGACCGCTCGGTTTCGGGCTGGCGCCGCGAGATCGAGAACGACCCACTCAAGAATCTGTCGGCGGTGACTGTTCCGACGCTCGTCCTTTATGGCGCCGACGATGCCGTGGTGCCGGTCGCCGTTTCGGTCGAACGCCTGAAGGCCGTCGCGGTGCAGATGCCGAAGTTGACGGTGCACAGCATCGCCGGGGCCGATCACGCAATGCAGGTGTCGGCAGATCAGAAAATCTCGCTCGATCCCAAGCGTGACGGGACCGAGCGGCCGGACTCGGCTGAATATATGGCTCTTCTTGCAAGCTGGCTTGCGATCAGCGGGTTCGTTACGCGTTGATATCCGGCCGGCCGGCGATTTTTTTGCCTGTGCCCCCTAAGCAATTGCATATCGCGGCGGGAGGGCTTACCGGCACCGCATCGACCGTTTAGAGTCAGGACAGGGCTGATATGGCTGGCAATCAACCGAGCGCGCGTCCGCGCTCCCCGCATCTACAGGTGTATAAATGGACCCCCGCGATGGCGGTCTCCATCTTCCACCGCGTCAGCGGCGACGGTCTCGCGATCGTCGGAGGGCTGATGTTCCTCTGGTGGCTCGGCGCTCTCGCCGCGGGTCCCGATGCCTATGCTGCCTTCCTCGCCTGCGTGTGGCACGATCCCAGCCCCGAAATCGGCACCTTCCACCAGATTACCAACATCCTCGGAAAGGTCGTGCTGATCGGGCTGACCTGGGCCTTCTTCCAGCATCTTTTCTCGGGTCTGCGCCACTTCGTGCTCGATACGGGCGCGGGCTATGAGCTCAAGACCAACAAGCTCTGGTCGAGCCTCGTTTTCATCGGTTCGATCACCGCGACCGCCGCGGTCTGGCTCTATGCATTTGCGGAGGCGCTCAATGGGTAACGGAACGCGTCTCGGCCGTGTGCGCGGGCTTGGTTCGTCGCACCATGGCTCGGCCCACTGGATTCAGCAGCGCCTGACCGCGCTCGCCAACATCCTGCTCGTCACCTGGTTCGTCGTCTCGATGTTCCGCCTGCCGCTCGGCGATCACGCCGCGGTGCTGCGCTGGGCATCGAACCCCACGGTCGCGCTCGCGCTGATCCTGATGGTCGCGAACGTCTTCTGGCACCTCCGCCTCGGCCTCCAGGTGATGATCGAGGACTATGTCCATGGCGAAGCGACGAAGATCCTGTCGCTCGTCCTCTTGAACTTCTACGCGATCGGCGGCGCCGCATACGGCATTTTCGCCATCATCCGTATCGCGCTTGCGCCCGCCGCCGGGCTCGCTCCGGGGGGCATGTAAGATGACCGACGCCTACAAGATCATCGACCATATCTATGACACCGTCGTCGTCGGCGCCGGCGGGTCGGGCCTGCGCGCCACGATGGGCAGCGCCGAGGCGGGGCTCAAGACCGCCTGCATCACCAAGGTGTTCCCGACGCGCAGCCACACCGTCGCGGCGCAGGGCGGCATCGCCGCGTCGCTCGGCAACAATTCGCCCGACCATTGGCAGTGGCACATGTACGATACCGTCAAGGGCTCCGACTGGCTCGGCGATCAGGACGCGATCGAATATATGGTGCGCGAGGCGCCCAACGCGGTCTACGAACTCGAGCACGCCGGCGTGCCGTTCAGCCGCAACCAGGACGGCACCATCTACCAGCGCCCGTTCGGCGGCCATATGCAGAATATGGGCGAAGGCCCGCCGGTGCAGCGCACCTGCGCCGCGGCCGACCGGACCGGCCACGCGATGCTCCACGCGCTCTATCAACAGAGCCTGAAGTATGATGCGGACTTCTTCATCGAATATTTCGCGCTCGACCTGATCATGGAAGACGGTCCCGACGGCAAGGTCTGCCGCGGCGTCATCGCGCTGTGCATGGAGGATGGCAGTATCCACCGCTTCCGGTCGCAGGCGGTCGTGCTCGCGACCGGCGGCTATGGTCGCTGCTACTTCACAGCGACCTCGGCGCACACCTGTACCGGCGACGGCGGCGGCATGGTGCTGCGCGCCGGCCTGCCGCTGCAGGACATGGAATTCGTCCAGTTCCACCCGACCGGCATCTACGGCGCAGGCGTGCTGATCACCGAGGGCGCGCGGGGCGAGGGTGGATACCTCACCAACAGCGAAGGCGAGCGTTTCATGGAACGCTATGCCCCCTCGGCGAAGGACCTCGCGTCGCGCGACGTCGTCTCGCGCTCGATGGCGCTCGAAATCCGCGAAGGCCGCGGCGTCGGTCCGCACAACGATCATATCTATCTGCATCTCGACCATATCGATCCCGCGGTGCTCGCCGAGCGCCTGCCGGGGATCACTGAGAGCGGCAAGATTTTCGCGGGCGTCGACCTGACGCGCCAGCCGCTGCCCGTCGTGCCGACGGTCCATTACAATATGGGCGGCATCCCCTGTAACTATCATGGCGAAGTCGTGACCTTGGGCAAGGACGGCCCCGATACGGTCGTCCCCGGCCTGTTCGCGGTCGGCGAAGCTGCGTGCGTGTCGGTCCATGGTGCGAACCGCCTCGGCTCGAACAGCCTGATCGACCTTGTCGTGTTCGGCCGCGCGACAGGCCATCGCCTGAAGGAAATCCTCAAGCCCGGCGCGGCGCAGGCAGCGCTCCCCCAGGACAGCGCCGACCTCGCGCTCGCGCGCCTCGACCATTTCCGCAATGCTAATGGCGGATCGCCGACCGCGGAAATCCGGACCGAGATGCAGCGCGCGATGTCGCAGCATGCGGCGGTGTTCCGCACCGACGAGCTGATGGCGGAGGGCAAGGAAAAGCTGACCAAGACGTACCAGCGGATGAACGACGTCCATGTTACCGACCGCAGCCTGATCTGGAACACCGACCTCATCGAAACGCTCGAGCTCGACAACCTCATCGCGCAAGCGACGGTGACGATGCATTCGGCGTTCAACCGCAAGGAAAGCCGCGGCGCGCACGCGCATGAGGACTTCCCGAACCGCGACGATGCGAACTGGATGAAGCACACAATCAGCTGGTTCGACGGCTGGGGCGGCAAGGGTGGCGGCGTGCGTCTCGATTACCGTCCGGTGCACGAATATACGCTGTCCGACGACGTCGACTATATCAAGCCGAAGGCACGCGTCTATTGATCAGGGCTGCCGCGGCAACGCTGGTCCTGTTCGCAGCGGCCGGTGTTGCGGCCGGAGCTTCTGAAACTGCGATTTCGGATGAAGCGCGCAAGCTGATCGACCTCACGCGTGAGACGCGAGCAACCTATTCGCTCGTGGTGATGAACCGGGTCAGACATCCGGACGGAAGCGTCACCGAAGAGTGGGGCGCCGAGTTTCACGATGGCGCCCATCACCGCGTGGAAACGCCGCGCGACCGGATGATTGCCGACTGTGTGGGAATGACGGGCACCTATGTCCAGATGGGAAGCGCCAGGACGGTTACCGGCGCAGCAGTCGCGCGCGCTGCGTGCGGGGTTCAGGCCAATACGCCCATTCAATCGGCGCGTGTCGCCGGCCAGCGGGAAACGCGATTCGGTCCCGCGACCCGTTTGATCGTCGTCGATGCGGATGATATCCGCACTTATGACGTAGCGGCGAATGGCGCACTGGTTGGCGCAACGATTTCGGGGCGGGACGGGAACTGGAAACTGGTCAGCTGGGCCGTGAGCCTTGGCCGCGATGTGCCACCCGACATATTTTCGGTGGAATCACTCGGGAAAAGCGCGGTTCCGGAACGCCAGCGCAAATTCGTCCGTCACCCGGCTCCATCTGCCGATTGATCCTGCACGACCGGATCGACGACTAATCCCCGAACAGGCTGCGCACCGGGTTGATGTCCGAAAAGGGTATGTCGACATCCTGCCCCATGATCCACAATTTCTGGCAGGCGATGGCGAAGAACATCACCGCGATCGTCCAGACGATGAAGGTCTTGCGGGCAATCCAGCGGCGCTCGGCCTCTTCGGCCTTGGCGCGCGCAAGATGATCGATTCCGAGTTCGCCCTCGAATTCGGCGACAAGCTGCGCGCGCCGGGTACGCGAAATATTTGCGATACTCGCATCACCCTCAACGCGTGCTGATCGGCGTTTTGCCATGATCCACCTTGGCCCAGCTAGTCCCCGGTCGGACTATAGCGCGGAGCTCCTGCCAATTGGTTAACCCGGCGCTATCGGCTCGTCGCAATTCCGATCAGCTTGATGCGCGCCGTCGCTCCGCGAAGCAGCGTCAGATCACGCGGCGGGCGACCGAGCGCAACGGCGAGCAGGCGGAGCACCGCCTCGTTCGCCGCGCCGTCGGCGGGCGGGGCGGTGACGCGAAGCTGGACGACGCCATCCTCGATCCGGACCTCGTCGCGACTCGCGCCGGGCTTCACACGCACTTCGACCCGCCCCGAAGCGGCGAGCGCGCGCAGGGCGTCGGTGAGGGCGGGGTCGGGACGATATTTCAGATTGTCACGACCAGCTTGCCGACCGCCGTGCGGTCGCCGAGCTTGGCGATCGCCTTGCCGCCGTCCGCCAATGCAAAGCTTCCGGTGACGCGCGGCTTGATCTTGCCCTGTTCCCAAAGCTGGAACAGCCGCGCGATATTGGCGCGGTTGCGTGCAGGCTCGCGCATCACGAACGCGCCCCAGAAGACGCCCGCGACGTCGCAGCTCTTGAGCAGCGTGAGGTTGAGCGGCAACCGCGGGATGCCCGCGGGAAAGCCGACGACGAGATAGCGGCCTTCCCATGCTATCGAGCGCAGCGCGGGCTCGGCATAATCGCCGCCGACCGCATCGTAGATCACATTGGCCCCATTCGGCCCCACGGCTTCCTTGAACTTGTTCGCCAGTTCCTTCGACTGATCCTTGTCGAAGGGCTGGCGGCCATAGACGACGACCTCGTCGGCGCCCGCCTGACGCGCGATTTCGGCCTTTTCCTCGCTCGATACGCCCGCGACGACGCGTGCGCCGAACGCCTTGCCCAGCTCGACCGCGGCGATGCCGACCCCGCCCGATGCGCCGAGCACGAGCAGGGTATCGCCTTCCTTGATATGCCCGCGATCGACGAGCGCGTGGATGCTGGTGCCATAGGTCATCAGCAGCGAGGCGCCCTCGGCGAAGTCATGGCCTTCGGGCAGGTGATAGACATTGTGGACGCCGACCGCGACGGCTTCGGACATGCCGCCATTGCCGCAGCCTGCGATGACGCGGTCACCGACTTTAAACTCGGTCACGCCTTCGCCGACCTCGGCGACAAGGCCCGCAACTTCGCCGCCGGGGGCAAAGGGACGCTCAGGGCGGAACTGATATTTGTCCTCGATGATCAGCACGTCGGGGAAGTTGACCGCGCAGGCCTTCACGTCGATCACGATTTGCCCCTTACCGGCTGTCGGGCGTGGCAGTTCGCCGAGCGCCAAGGTTTCGGGGCCACCGGTTGCGGTCGACAAGAGAGCCTTCATCACCTTCTCCTCTTCTTCTTCGTTGTGGCGGCACCGGCCCGCCCCCCCCCCCCCAACCCGACCTCCCTGACGATAATAGCCTATGGGAGGTCGGGTGGGGGGAGCGGGCCGGTGCCGTTACCTCATACAGTCGCGGGCCGCATCCACGGCCGATCGGCGTCGAGCTGCTTTTCATAGGCGCCGATCGCCGCGTCGCTCTTTTCGGTCAGCGAAATCTCGTCGAGCCCTTCGAGCAGGCACATCTTGCGGAACGGATCGATCTCGAAGCTGAAGCGGTCCTGGAACTGCGTCGTCACCGTCTGATGCTCGAGGTCGACGAAGACCGGATCGGTCGCCGCGACCTCCATCAACCGGTCGATAGCCGCTTGGGGCAGTACGACGGGCAGAATGCCGTTCTTCACCGCATTGCCCGAGAAGATGTCGGAATAGGACGGCGCGATGACGACGCGGATGCCGAGGTCGCCGAGCGCCCATGCGGCATGCTCACGGCTCGACCCGCAACCGAAATTGTCGCCCGCGATCAGGATCGGTGCGCGCTTATATTCGGCGCTGTCGAACAGATTGTCGGGGTCCTTGCGGATCGCCTCGAACGCGCCGCGGCCCATGCCCTCGCGCGTCGTCGTCTTCAGCCAGTGCGCGGGGATGATGACGTCGGTATCGACATTCTTGAGCCCGAACGGGATCGCGCGGCCTTCGACCTTGTCGAGCGGGGTCATGCCATCAGCTCCCTGACATCGGTGAGCTTGCCCGTCACCGCCGCCGCCGCCGCCATCGCGGGGCTGACGAGATGCGTGCGCGCTCCCGGACCCTGGCGACCGACGAAATTGCGGTTGCTCGTCGAGGCGCAGCGTTCGCCTGCAGGCACCTTGTCGGGGTTCATCGCAAGGCATGCCGAGCAACCGGGCTCGCGCCATTCGAGGCCGGCGTCGGTGAAGATGCGGTCGAGCCCTTCGGCTTCGGCCTGCGCTTTCACCAGCCCCGAGCCGGGGACGACGATCGCCCATTTGACATTGTCGGCCTTGTGGCGGCCCTTGATCACCGCCGCGGCGGCGCGCAGATCCTCGATACGGCTGTTGGTGCAGCTGCCGATAAAGATATTTTCGATTTCGACGTCCTGCATGCGCGTGCCGGGTTCGAGGCCCATATAGGCGAGCGACTTGGCGGCTGCCGTCTGCTTCGACGGATCGGCAAAGCTGTCGGGCGCCGGTACGACGCCGGTGATCGGCACGACATCCTCGGGGCTCGTGCCCCAGGTGACGCTCGGCGCGATGTCTGCGGCGTCGATCACGACGGTCTTGTCATAGGTTGCGCCCGGATCGGTCGCGAGGCTCTTCCAGTACGCGACCGCGGCGTCCCAGTCGGCGCCCTTCGGCGCATAGGGGCGGTTCTTCAAATATTCGAACGTTGTCTCGTCGGGCGCGATAAGGCCCGCGCGCGCGCCGCCCTCGATCGCCATGTTGCTGACGGTCAACCGGCCTTCGACGCTCAGCGCGCGGATGGCGCTGCCTGTATATTCGATGACATGGCCGGTGCCGCCCGCCGCGCCGATGACGCCGGTGATGTGGAGGATGATGTCCTTTGCCGACACACCGGGGCTGACTTCGCCCTCGACGCGCACTTCCATCGTCCTCGACGGCTGGAGCAGCAGCGTTTGTGTCGCGAGCACATGTTCGACCTCGCTCGTCCCGATACCGAACGCCAGCGCGCCGATGCCGCCGTGGCACGCGGTGTGGCTGTCGCCGCACACGATCGTCGTTCCGGGCAGCGAAAAGCCCTGCTCGGGCCCGACGACATGGACGATGCCCTGCTCGGGCGCGACGGCGTCGATGTAGCGGATACCGAATTCGGGCGCATTCTTCTCGAGCGCCGCCAATTGCGCTGCGCTCTCGGGATCGGCGATCGGCAGCTTGTGGCCCGCCGCGTCGAGGCGCGGCGTGGTTGGCACATTATGGTCGGGCACCGCCAGCGTCAGGTCGGGGCGGCGCACCGTGCGCCCGCTCGCGCGAAGCCCCGCGAACGCCTGCGGGCTGGTGACTTCATGGACGAGGTGGCGGTCAATGAAGATCAGGCAGGTACCATCGGGGCGCTGTTCGACGACATGCGCGTCCCAGATTTTCTCATAGAGGGTGCGGGGCCGAGTCATGCGGCTCACTTACGCTGCCCACACAACTTTGCAAGCGAGTGGCGATCAAAAACGCAATTTTCGGTCGCGGGGCTCCTCGCGCTTTCCCTTCGTCATCCCGGACCTGATCCGGGATCCATTCCTGGGCCCGAGCTGTGGACCCCGGATCAGGTCCGTGGTGACGAATGAAGGGAAGTGGCCTCGCGCAAGGAACAAGCCTATAATCCGCCTATGTCGATGCTCACCATCCTCGCGCTCATCCTTGCCACCGTCGTGGCGATGGAATGCGTCGCCTGGGCGAGCCATAAATATATCATGCACGGCTTCGGCTGGGCGTGGCACCGCGACCATCATCAACCGCATGACAGGGTTCTGGAAAAGAACGACCTGTTCGGACTGGTCGGGGCCGCGACGAGTATCTCGATGTTCGTTGTCGGTAGCCCGATGATCGTGGGCGCATCGGCGTGGGCGCCGGGGACGTGGATCGGGCTTGGTATCCTGTTCTACGGCATCATCTACACGCTCGTGCACGACGGACTCGTCCATCAGCGCTATTTCCGATGGGTACCGCGCCGTGGTTATGCCAAACGACTCGTGCAGGCGCACAAGCTTCACCATGCGACGGTCGGCAAGGAGGGCGGGGTGAGCTTCGGTTTCGTCTTCGCGCGCGATCCGGCGAAGCTCAAGGCTGAACTCCGGGCCCAGCGCGAAGCGGGAATCGCGGTGGTGCGCGAGGCGCTCGCCGACTAGGCCGCCCGGTAATCGGCGGTGATCACCCCCGCTGTCGCCAGCTCGGCCTCGTGGCTTTCCTCGCGCCAGCTTTCGAGCAGCGCCTGCCGTTCCCATTCGAGCATCGCCGGATGCGCGAGCATATGATCGACCCACGCCTGCCCCGCGCCGACATCGAGGCCATAGGTGCGGATGCGGAAGGCCACGGGGGCGAAGAAGGCATCGACCGCAGTGAAGCTCGCGCCTGCGAGCCAGGGGCCGCCGAAGCGCGACAGCCCTTCGGCGAACAACTCGCGGATGCGCGTAATGTCGAGCCGGAGCGCACCCGATGGCGGTTTCGGCGTCACGCGGACGCCGACATTCATCGTGCAATCGTTGCGCAGCGCCGAAAAGCCGCTGTGCATTTCGGCGGTTGCGCATTGCGCCCAGGCGCGCGCATCGGGGTCGGCCGGCCACACGCCTTCGTGCCGGTCGGCGAGGTAGAGGGCGATGCCGAGCGAATCATGGACGGTGCGTCCCTCGTCGAGCAGCACGGGCACTTGCCCGGTCGGGGAGAAGCTGCGGAACTCGTCATAATTGATCGGGTTGGTGAAGGGTTCGATCTGGTCGTCGAACGCGACGCCCAAGCCCTTCATCAGCATCCACGGCCGGAGCGACCAGCTCGAATAATTGCGGTTGGCGGTGATCAGCACATACATGGCTGGCGCTCCTGTGCGACGATGGGGGAGGTGTAATCGGGGTCGTGCGCGAACGGCAGTTCGGCGCCGTCGCGCAGCGCGGCGAGCACGCTGCCGAAATCGCTCCGCGCACGCCAGCCGAAGCGACGTCCGGCGCGCGACGGGTCGTAAACGCGATCGATGATTTCGGGGAGTATCCAGCCCTTGGCGGCATAGAGATCGGCCGCGTCGGGATGATGCCGTGCGATCACCGCACGCGCATCGCGGGCAAGTTCTTCGGCTTCCTCGCGCGCGAACGGCGGCGGGGCGGAGAGGATGAAGGTGTCGCAGCCGATTTCGGGCGCGGCCTCGAGCGCGGCGAGATGCGCCGCGGCGGCGTCCTCGACCGTCAGGCGGCGGTGGAGCAATTCGTTGGCCTTCAGATTCTCCCCGCCGGGCGCCTCGTGCGTATCATCATCCTCGGGGAAGAAACGACCGGTCCGCAGGATCGCGAGATTGATGCCATGCTCGCGGTGCACCAGCCTCAGCGCCTGTTCGGCGGCGAACTTGGTGATGCCGTAGATGTTGCGCGGTTCGATCGGACCGAAATCCTCGTCCATCCACCAGGCCCCCGCTTCGCCCGCGCCCTCGCGCACGTCGCCGCGCACCATCAGCGAGGTGGTCGAGGTGAAGAGGAAGCGGTCGTTCCCTGCCGCGACCGCGGCCTCGATCAGGTTCAGCGTGCCGGTGATGTTGACGTCGACGAAGGCCTGCCGCGGATAACGGACGATATCGGGCTTGTGCAGCGCGCCGCCATGAATCACGGCATCAATGCCGCGCTCGCCCATCGTGCGATCGATCAACGCCCGGTCGGCGACCGTGCCGACCACCTGCGTATGCTCCCCCTGCACGACGTCGAGCCCGGTGACCTCGTGGCCGTTTTCGGCGAGGAGCGGCGCGAGATAGCGCCCGAGCCAGCCCGACGATCCGGTCAGCAGCACGCGCATGGATGATTCTCCTCCCGGCCTTCACGCGCGCCTGATACACAGGGGCCGCTACTCTTTCAAACTGACAGTGGCCGGGCCGGGCGCGGCACCGCCCGTCACCGGCGGCAGATCGCTGAGGTCGAGCCAGCCCGCGTCGCCGCGCCGGTGATAGCTGTCGATCACCGTGAACGGGATACGGAACGGAAAACCCCAATCGCTGTTCCACAGCGCCACGACGCCCGTCCGCGTCGCCGGTTCGAAAATCAGCGTTGCACGATATCCCTCGACTGCGCCCGAATGGCCTTCAAGCCGGTTGCCGGCATAGGTAAAGCTTCGCCAGCCGAGGCCATAGCCCGCATCGCCCGTGGCGGCCCGTAACGTCCCGCCGTAAAGCCGCCCGGTGCCGACGCGGGGGCGATGGGCAAGCTGCAATACCTGGCCGGGCAGCACATCGGGGCGTTTCCCCATCATCGCCTGCATCCATTTGGCGAAATCGACGATGTCGCTTTCGACCCCCGCTGCGGCGGGAACGCGCCAATAGGCTTCCTTGATGGGGCGGACCTGTGCGCCGCGGTGCGGTTTCGCCCAATCCTTGGCGCCCGTCAGCCGGTCGCGTCCATAACCCGCGCTGACCATGCCGAGCGGGCGGAAAAACCGGTCCTCGACCGCGTCGGCGAACGGTTCGTTCGCGGCCTTGCCCAATATCTCGCTCGCGGTATCGAAGGCGACATTCTGATAGGTGTGACAGGTGCCGGGATCGCATTGCAGCGGTGCGGCGGCAAGGTTCGCGCGCAGCGCGGCCGGATTCTGCCCTTCCTCCAGCTTCTCGTCATAGGCGTTTTTGGTGAGCCCGGTGCGCTGGGCGAGCAGCTGGTCCAGCGTGACGTGCGCCTCGGCGCCGCGGGGCAGGCGCAGCGATGTACCCCAGCTGGCGACCGGGCGGTTCAGGTCGATCGCGCCGTCGCTGGCCAGTGCGGCGGCGAGAACCCCCGTCGCGGTCTTGGAAACCGAGGCCCAGCGGAACAGCGTGTTCGGGGTTACGGCTGCACCGGTCGAGGCGTCCGAAACGCCATAGGTGCGCACGAAGCTGAGTTCGCCGTCCTCGACCACCGCCACCGCGAGTCCGGCCATTTCGGGCCGCTGGGCAAGGTCGGCGAGTTGCCGGTCGAGCGCGCGATAGTCGATCCGGCCGCGCCATTCGGCAGGCGTGTCGGGCAGGTTTTCGGGGCCCCTGATCGGGATCGGGATGCTGGCAAGCGGGTGGCTGCCGCCCAGGGCGTGGATGCCGAACCAGCCGGCCGATCCCAATGCGGCGGCGGCGATCAAAATGGTAAAAACGCGCTTCATGGACTCGAGACTGGATTGCGACCTTTATGTGGCCGCCGTCTTAGCCGCGACTTCCGCCGCCGTCACCCCCGGCCGCATCAGGGGACGAGGTGCCGCCATGCCTTGTATGTTCCGGCTGCGTAAACCATGCCATAGACAAGCACGATCAGCGACGACCAGATCGCGAAGCCATCGCTATGCTGCGGTCGCCAGAAGTGGAGCGGCACAAATAAAAGTCCGCGCAGCAGATAGATGGCGGCGATGACGGCCAGCGCCGTTCGCAGCAGCGGCAGGCGCGGCAGCGAACCGGCCCCCGAAAAGGCATAGGCGGCCCAGACCAGCAGCACGGCGGATATGCCCAGCGTGATCAGCGTCGGTCGAAGCTCGCCGCGCGCCGCGGCGCGTGCCATGCCTTCGCCGGCCCCGAAGAAACGATACCAGTCGGGTCCGCCGAAAATGCAGGTGATATGCAGCAGCGCGGCCACGACCGACAACCACCCGCCGACGATCAGCCAGGTGGTGCCGGGATTGGCCGCGACATTATGCAATATAATGCGCCGTCGTCTTTTCGGCGACTTCCTCGGCCGTGACGCCGGGCGCGAGTTCGATCAGGCGGAACGGGCTGTCGTGGTCGTCGCGCTTGAACACCGCGAGGTCGGTGATGATCATATCGACGACATTCTTGCCGGTCAGCGGCAGCGTGCATTCGGGAATGAACTTGGGGCTGCCGTCCTTGGCGTTGTGCTCCATCACGACGATGATCTTCTTCACGCCGGCGACGAGGTCCATCGCGCCGCCCATGCCCTTGATCATCTTGCCCGGGATCATCCAGTTCGCGATGTCGCCATTTTCGGCGATCTCCATCGCGCCGAGCACGGTGAGGTCGATATGCCCGCCGCGGATCATCGCGAAACTGTCCGACGAGCTGAAGTAAGCCGACTGCGCCAGTTCGCTGATCGTCTGCTTGCCCGCGTTGATCAGGTCGGGATCCTCTTCGCCCTCATAGGGGAAGGGGCCGATGCCGAGCATGCCGTTTTCGGACTGGAGCGTCACCGTCATCCCCGCCGGGATATGGTTCGCGACGAGGGTCGGGATACCGATGCCGAGGTTGACGTAATAGCCGTCCTGCAGTTCCTTCGCGGCGCGCGCCGCCATGTCATCACGCGTCCAGGCCATTATTTGGGCTCCCATTTCTTGTCGGAGGGGAAGGCATCGTCCCAGCCCAGCTTTTCCCACGGGCCGTAGACGGGGTTGGGGAAAAGGAACCAGCCCTTGTCCCAGAGTGCGGTGGCGCCGGCGCTGGTCGCGAGCGCCATGCGCTGCGCGGCGGGCAGGTCCTTGATGTTGAACTGCTGGCTGAAGTCGCCAAGCTGGTCGCCGCCCAAAATGATAACGCAATATTTCGACGCGATCGTCGCGCGGCGTCCGTCCTTGCTCGACCCGCCGGCGTCGTCACCCATCAGGAACAAAGTCTCGCCATGCTTGAACTCGCCGAGCCCGGCGGCACGCAGCGTGTCCTCGCTACCCTTCGCGTTGGCGGTGCTGCGGTTGGTGTTGGCGATGATGGTGATCCCCGCGGCGCGGAGCTTGTTCACCATCTCGACGGTCCCGGGCATCGCGATCGCTTTCCCCGCGCCGGTCTTTTCCCACTGATCCCAGATTTTCGGATCATAGGCCGATTGCGCGAAAACACGCATCGGACCGAGGTTCCAGAGCAGCGTCTCGTCGGCGTCGAACACGGCTGCGAAGGGCTTGTTGCCGCACGGTTCGAACCTCGGCGCGTCCACGCCCGCGCCCGGTGCGAGGACGACGCTATCCTTCGGCCGCGCCTTGATCCGCCACACGCCATAGTCGGCGATCCGCGCATTGGTCGCACGCACTGCCACCGCCGCCTCGGGCGAGCCATAGAGATATTGCAGCTGGACCGGCGGCTTCGCGGCTATGGCGGGTGCGGGCGGAGCCGGAGCCGTCGCCACCTCTGCCGGCGCGCTCGCGCACCCGGCAAGGAGCAGCGCGGCGGCAAGGGGCAGGCCGCGCATCACGCGGTCTCGCGCGGGCGCGTCGTGCGGAATTCGATTTTCTTGTCGTACGGCGCGCCGAGGACGAGGCGCTTCACATAGATACCGGGCAGGTGGATGCAGTCGGGATCGAGGCTGCCGACAGGGACGATTTCCTCGACCTCGGCGACGCAGATCTTCGCTGCGGTCGCCATCGGCTGGTTGAAGTTGCGCGCGGTCTTGCGAAAAACGAGGTTGCCGCTCTCGTCGGCCTTCCACCCCTTGATGATCGCGAGGTCGGCGAAGATGCCGCGTTCGAGGATATAATCCTGCCCGTCGAAATTCTTCACTTCCTTGCCCTCGGCGACAAGCGTGCCGACCCCGGTCTTCGTATAGAAGCCGGGGATGCCCGCGCCGCCTGCACGGCAACGTTCGGCGAGCGTGCCCTGCGGACAGAATTCGACCTCGAGCTCGCCCGCCAGATATTGCCGTTCGAACTCCTTGTTCTCGCCGACATAGGAGGAGATCATCTTTTTGACCTGCTTCGTGCGGAGCAGTTTTCCGAGCCCTTCGCCGTCGATCCCCGCGTTGTTGCTCGCGATCGTCAGGTCCTTGGTGCCCGCGTCGCGGATCGCGTCGATCAGCCGTTCGGGGATGCCGCAAAGGCCGAAGCCGCCCGCGCAAATCTGCATGCCGTCGAAGAGGAGGCCGTCGAGCGCGGCTGCTGCGTCGGAATATTGCTTGTTCGCCATGAAGGGGCCTCCTTGCCGGGATGTCGAGCGCGACATTGGCGCATTTGATCCATCAATTCTAATTGTTCGATTTTTGGATTATACATAGACAATGTCTATCAATCGCGTGTCGCTCTATCACCTCGAAACCCTGCTCTGGATCGACCGGCTCGGGACCTTTTCGGCCGCTGCGGAGCGGCTCAACACGACGCAGCCGGCGGTGTCGGCGCGGATGCGCGAGCTGGAGCAGCGATTGGGGACAACGCTGTTCCGCCGCGACGGGCGGATGATGTCGCTCACAGCGGCGGGGCGCAAGCTCGTGCGCGACTGCGATCCGCTGCTTCGCGATATGCAGGTTGCGCTGCTCGGCAGCGGCGGTTTCGCCGAGGCGAGCGGGGTCGTGCGGATCGGTGCGGGCGAGATCGCTGCGGCAAGCTGCCTTCCGGCCTTCGTTGCGAGCCTCAAGGCCGACATGCCGGGTGTCGGGCTGGAGATCGAAATCGACCTCACTGCGAACCTGATCCAGCAATTGCTCACCGGCCGCACCGACATCGCCTTCGCCGCAGGGCCGATCGCGCATCCGGCCCTCAAGACCAGCCCGATCGGCGCGGTGGAACTCGTCTGGCTCGCGAGTCCGGCGGTCGCGTCAGCCTTTGTGGACGGCGAGGCGATGCTGCCGGTCTGGTCGCTCGCCAGCCATTCGCCGATTCACGGCCGAATGCGCGAGGCGATCGCAGCGTCGCGCATCGCGCAAAAGTCGCTCAATCTCTGCAACAATGCGCGCACGATGATCGACATCGCAAAGGCGGGCGGGGGGATCGGCATCTTTCCGCAGCCGATGGTACGCGGCGAGGTCGCGAGCGGCGCGCTCGTCCCGATCGAAGCCATGCCCGCGCTCGCCCCGGTCGAATTTCAGGTCGCGATGCGCGTCGCTGACACCGAACCCGTGCTCACGCAGATTTTCGAACGCGCGGCGAAGCTGAACCTTGCCGAGGCTGCGGTCTGATCGAATGGCGGTTAGCGACCGATGGAGGACCTTCTCCTCATCGTCATCCCGGATCAAGTTCGGGATGACGAAAAAGAGTGAACAAATGTCCGTTCCCCACCCCAGGCCGTCATTTGCACCCCCATTGAAAGACTGATCGTCAGGGCAGCTGCATCCCCAGCGCCGCCGACAGGTCGGCAAGCGCCTGTTCGCCGCTCGTCACCTTGATCGCGTGCATGCCGAGCTGGCTTGCCGGTTTGCAGTTGATGCCGAGATCGTCGAGATAGATGCACTCGCCGGCCTCGACGCCCAGCTTCTCGCACATCATTTCGTAAATCCGCGGGTCGGGCTTGCGCACCCCGGCCTTGCTCGACTCGATGACGTGCTCGAACCGCGCCATGATGTCGGCCACCTCGATCGCCGCCTCTTCGCTGCGCGTCATGCCCGCGCCGCGGATGCCCATCTTGCCGCCCGGCACATTGTTCGTGATGCACGCGATGGTGAAGCCGCGATCCTTCAGCGTATCGAGCGCCGCGACCATCGCTGGGCGAACTGCGCCTGCGATCACCGCCAGCACCGCTTTGCCTTCGAGCTCATGCCCCAGCGCGCGTGCCTCTTCGGCAAACAGCGCGTCGAACGCGGCGGCGTCGATCTCGGCGCGCTCGAACTTCGCCCAGGCATTGCCGTCGGGGTTGGCCGCATTGACGCGGCGGACGAAATCGCGCGGCAGACCGCGCTCCTCCTCCAGCCGGTTAAACGCCTCGAAGGGCGAGGCGGTGATGACGCCGCCGAAATCGAAGATCACGGTCGTGAAGCGACCCATAAGCTGTTCCTGTTGCTTGGGAGGGAAAGGGATCAGCGCAGCATGATGCTGGCGCGGGGCGTGTCGGTTCCGAAGCTCGTTTCGGCAACCTTCACGCCCGCCGCTTCGAGCACCGCGCGGCGGCCGTCGGCACGCGTTGCGAGGATCGCGGGTTCGAAGGTCATCGTGCGCGCATAGCAGGGGAGCGCCGCGATCCGGGCGAGCCAGGCAGCGGTCTTCGGCCAGCGCGCCGGATCGGGCGTCCAGCCGGCGATCGCGGCATTGCGCAGTGGGCAGGCGACGGCGAGGTCGGCGATGCCGACGCTGTCGCCGAACAGGAAGCCGTCCGTCGGCGCACGCGCCTCGATCCAGTCGAGCGCGTCGGGCAGGTCGCTATCTATGACCTTGGCGAGTGCATCTTCGTCGGGGGCGCGCTTGAACACATGCGGCGCGACGATCTTCGGATAGAAGAGCCCCCAGACGCAAAGGTCGCCGAGGCGGCTGTCGGCATATTCCTCCATCCAGCGTGACTGCGCCCTTTCGTGCGGGCTCCCCGGCATCACCGGGACGTCGGGGTACGCCTCGTCGAGATATTCGGCGATCACGGTCGAATCATTCACCACAAGGTCGCCGTCGATCAGCACCGGGATCCGGCGCAGCGGGCTCAGCTTGGAAAATTCGTCATTGCCGTAAAAGGGCGTGATCGGATCGAGTTCATAGTCGAGCTGCTTCAGGTGCAGGATCGCAAGGATCTTGCGCACATAGGGGGAGACGGGACTGCCGACGATCAGCATGGCTTTCCTTTATTCCTTCGCGGGCGGCGTCGCGACGCGATGGCCCGACCAGCTCGCATCGTCGATCGTGAGGTCGAGCTTGTCGGGCGAGCGCACCGTGTCGAGCAGGAAGACGTACGGCCCGCCCGCCGCCAGGATCGCGTCCATCGCCTTTTCGAGCGGGATGGTGACGGTCGGGATGCGCGCATGGCTCGACTTCACCTCGACCTTGTTCGGCCCGGTGCGCGTGACGGTGATCGTCACGCCGCTTTTCGACGAGCCGCGCGCGTCGGAGATGATGTCGCCCTTGTACGTCCCCGCGACGCGGTCGGCGAGGTCGGGCTTGTGCGCGGGGGCGGCCTTGGGCGCTTCGGCAAGCGCCGCTCCCGCGGGGAGCAGGAGCGCGAGCGAGGTGGCGAAAACCAGAGTGCGAAGCATGGCCGGTCCTTTCGTGCGGCGGGGAAAGGGACTGCTCATGCGACCCTCATGGAACGACGACGATCCCCTTTTTGGGGTCGGCCTGTCCCGAGAGCATCTCCCGATATGCGGCGAGCGCCGCATCGCCGCCGCTGCGCTTATCGACCGAAGACAGCCGCGGCGCAACGTCCATGAAAGCGAGCCAGGCTTCGGCGATCTTCTGCCCGAACGCCGCGCCGCCCCAGTCGGCGATGCGCTTCTGGCTGCGGCCCGGCGCGAAAAAGCCCTGCCGTTCGGGGCCGGGGAGCGCCGCCTGCCCGCCGTCGGCGTCCCAGTGCGACTTGCCGACGATGATCGAGGCCTTGAGGTTGCCCCCGAAATGGCTGTGCACCGCGCGCGTCACCGCGCCATTGCCCGCCATGTCGACGAGCGCCGAGGGCGTCGCGGGATTGAGCGTCAGGATGTCGTCATAGGCGATGACGCGGTCATAGATGCGCTGCGCATCGAGGTCGGCGACATTCGCCTTGCTGGTCAGGCCGATCGTTTCGGGGCGGTGGCCTTGCCGCTGCGCGAGCGTGAAGCCGAGCCCGATCGCGGTCTTGCTCGACGCGCTCGCGATCAGGATCTGGCTCGCGCCATAATCGCCCTCATCCTCGAACTGATCGGCGATCAGCCAGCCGGTCAGGAAGAGCGGGCGGAACACCGGCCAATAATCATGGTCGGCGGCGCGATAATCGGGCAGCGCCTCAATCCGCTGATAATTATTGTAGATCGGGGGCAGGGTGGTGCGCCGCGGCGTCACGTCGGTGAAACCGCCCGGACCTGCCTTGCCAACATTGAGCACGGCATCGCTTGCCATCGGATAATAGCCGTAGAAGCGGTCGCCGATCGCCACGCCCTCAGCCGCGCTTTCGGTGACGGTCGCAAAGCCCCAGACGGGCAGGCGGCCGGGTTCGTCCCGTTCGGCAAAGAAATCCCAATAGCCCTGGTCGTTGCCGAACAATCCCGCGGGCTTGCCGAATACGGCATAGGTGATGTTGTTCGCGGTCATTGCATAGCTGTCGAGCTGCACCCGCACCTGCCCCGGCGCGAGCGATGCATCGGAATCGGAGACCAATTGGGCTTGCGTGATATCGTCGCGATCGATGTCGATCGCCCAGCTGTTTGCGCTCATGTCCGGACCCCTCCGATTGGCTTGCCCGCGGCCGCGGGATGACCGATAGTCATACAGATGGCATCGCCCCTGACAATCGCGGTCAAACGCATCCACGAACCGGCCGGTCCGGGCGACGGCACGCGCTTCCTCGTCGACCGGCTGTGGCCACGCGGGGTGTCGAAGGAGAAAGCGGCGCTCGCGGCGTGGCTCAAGCCGCTCTCGCCGAGTGATGCCTTGCGCAAGCGCTATCATGGCGAGACGGTCGATTCGGACGAAGCATGGGACGAATTCCGCCGCGATTATTTCGCCGAGCTCGATGCGGGCGGCGAAGAGGTGAAAGCGGCGCTCTTCACGCTCGATTCAGCGGTGCAGGCGGGGCCGGTGACCTTGCTCTATGCCGCGAAGAGCGAGGAACGGAACAATGCCGTCGCGCTCCGCGAGTGGCTAGAGCAGCGTTAGCCCACCGTCGTCCCGAGCAGCGAACCGATCGCGACCGTCGCGATCATCGCAAAAGCGCCCCAGAAGGTCACGCGAAGGACCGGGCGCAGCATCGGCGCATTGCCGGCCCATGCGCCGAGCGCGCCGAGAATCGCGAGAAAGATCAGCGATGCGGCCGACACCGTCAAAGGCAGCGAATCGCCGCGGTCGACCAGCACGGTCGCGAGCGGCAGCGCCGCGCCGATCGCGAAGCTCGCCGCCGAAGCCGCTGCCGCCTGCATCGGCCGCGCCGCCATTGCATCGGTCATGCCGAGTTCGTCGCGCAGATGCGTGTCGAGCGCATCGTGCGCGGTCAGCTGCACCGCGACCTGTTCGGCGAGCGCGCGGTTGAGCCCGCGCTGCTCGTAAATCTGCGTCAGTTCCTCGAGTTCGAATTCGGGGTCGGCCGCAAGGTGACGTTTCTCCAGTTCGACATCGGACCTTTCGGCGTCACCCTGCGAACTTACCGACACATATTCGCCCGCCGCCATCGACATCGCGCCCGCGACAAGTCCCGCCGTGCCGGTGACGAGGATCGACGATTGCGACGCCCCCGCAGCAGCGACCCCAGCGATCAGGCTCGCGGTCGAGACGATCCCGTCGTTGGCGCCGAGGATCGCGGCGCGCAGCCAGCCGATCCGCGTGACCGCGTGGGTTTCCTCGTGCATGTGTCGCCCCTAATATTGCAGTTGCAGCCCCGGCCTCGCCCAGCGCGTTTTCACGAGCCGGCCCGTTCCCGACAGGGTGATATAGGCATCCTGCCGATCGGGCCCGCCAAAGGCGATGTTGGTAGTGAAGATATCGTCGGTTGCGACAAATTCGACGAGCGCGCCATCGGGCCCGACGACCGAAATCCCGCACTCGCCGATCGTCGCGACGCAGATATTGCCGTTCGCTTCCATCGCGAGGCTGTCGAAGAATTTATAGCCGGCGGGACGATAGAGCGGGATGCCGGGGCCGCCGGGACCCGCATCGGGCGCCACCTTGCCGGGGGCGGTGATGTTGAACTTCATCAGCCGGCAGGTGTAGGTCTCCGCGGCATAGAGCGTGTTGCCGTCGGGCGACAGGCCGACGCCGTTCGGGTTGTTCGAGGGGAAAATCACTTCCTCGATGAAGCTGCCGTCGGCTTTGGCATAGAAGATTCCGACGATGTCGTGGCAGCGCTTCGCATAATCGACCTTGCCGTGATCGGTGAACCAGAAGCCGCCGTGCGCGTCGAACATGATGTCGTTGGGGCCGCGCAGCACGACGCCGTGGTCGCCCGACTTGTAGAGGATTTCGACCTCGCCGGTGTCGATGTCGATGCGTTCGATTCGCCCGCCCGAATAATCGTCGGCGATCCCGTGCGGCGCCAGATAGCCGTTCGATTCGACATAATTGAACCCGCCGTTGTTGCAGCAATAGAGCTTGCCGTCGGGGCCGATCGCGAGGCCGTTGGGGCCGCCGCCGGGGGTTGCGATGACCTCTTTCTTCCCGCCGGGCCAGCAGCGCGTGATGCGTTTCGCCTCGATCTCGACGACGATGACGCTGCCGTCGTCCATCACCACCGGCGCCTCGGGGAAACGCAATCCGTCGGCGATCAGTTCAAACTCGGCCATATCCTCTCCCTTGCTCTCGTCTCGTCGCTGTGCTTTGCGGCCATCATGCCCGTTCGCACGCTCTTCGCCACCAATTTCTACGAGGCCGACATCGGCACGTCCGATCTGGTCGAAGAGTTGGAGGAGAGCTGCCGACTCTTCGCCGAAGAGGATGGTGCGGGGAAAGCGTGGAGCCGCGAGCATGGATACAGAGGCTATACGAGCTACGCGAGCCTCGACGACCTGCCCGAGCGCGATCCGGCTTTCCACGATCTGAAGCGCCTGCTCGACAAGCAAGTCAAAGCCTTCGCCAAGGCCTGCCATTTCGATCTCGCGAAGCCCCTCAAACTCGACAGCCTGTGGGTGAACATCCTGAAGCCCGGCGGCACGCACAGCGGGCATATTCATCCGCACAGCATCGTGTCGGGCACCTTCTACGTCGCCGTCCCGCCGGGATCGGGCGCACTCAAGCTCGAAGATCCGCGCCTTGCGATGCTGATGGCTGCGCCGGGGCGAACCGACGATGCCCCCGAGCATCTCCATCCTTTCGTCTATGCCGAACCCGCGGCGGGGCGCGTCTTCCTGTGGGAAAGCTGGCTGCGTCACGAGGTGATGCCGCATTCGGGCAAGGGCGAACGGATCAGCATCAGCTTTAACTATCGCTGAGCCGGTCCTATATGGGCGGCATCTGACCATCCCCCATCCCGTTCGTGTCGAGCGAAGTCCAGACACCCATCGGCGTGGAGCAATGTCGAGGGGCATCTCGACTTCGCTCGATGCGAACGGACCAGACAGGACATGCCCATGACCGCGACCTACGACGCCGACCTCCAGCTCTTTATCAACGGTGCCTGGCGGAGCGGCGAGGGGCGCGACGAGCGGCCGGTCTATAACCCCGCCACGGCGGGAACGATCGCCGAACTGCCCGTGGCGACCGCGGCCGACCTCGACGAAGCGCTCGCCGCCGCCGAACGCGGCTGGCCCGTCTGGCGCGCCAAGACCCCCGACGAGCGCGCGGCGCTGATGCACAAGGCTGCGGGCATCATCCGCGAGCGCGTCGACCATATTGCGACGCTGCTCACGCTTGAGCAGGGCAAGCCGATCGGCGAGGCGCGCGGTGAGGTGCTGTCGGCCGCCGGGCTGTTCGACTATTTTGCCGAGCAGGGAAAGCGCATCGAGGGCCGTGTGCTCCAGCGCCCGCTCGGCCAGCGCGCGATGGTCACCAAACATCCGGTCGGTCCCGTCGCGGGCTTCAGCCCGTGGAACTTCCCCGTCAATCTGATGGTCAAGAAGATCGCCCCCGCGCTTGCTGCGGGCTGCGTCGTGATCGCCAAGGCGCCCGAGGAAACCCCGGGCTGCACCAGCGCGATCATGCGCTGCATCGTCGATGCGGGCATTCCCGGCGACGCCGTCCAGCTCGTCTATGGCGACCCCGACATGATCAGCCGCCATTTGCTGGCGAGCCCGGTGATCCGCAAGGTCAGCTTCACCGGATCGACCGCGGTCGGCAAGCATCTGATGAAGCTTGCCGCCGACGGCGTGAAGCGCATCACGATGGAACTCGGCGGTCACGCCCCGGTGCTCGTTTTCGACGATTGCGATCTCGATGCGACGCTCGACAAGGTCGTGTGGCAAAAGTTCCGCAACGCGGGCCAAGTCTGCATCTCGCCGACGCGCTTCTATGTCCAGCAGGGCATCTACGACGCCTTCGTGAAGGGCTTTGCCGAGCGCACCCAAAAGGTGAAGATCGGCAGCGGTCTCGACGCCAACACGCAGATGGGCCCGCTCGCCAACGCGCGCCGCGTGCCTGCATTGGAAGCGCTCGTCGCCGATGCGAAGGCGAAGGGTGCGCGCGTCATCGCGGGCGGCGAAGCGACCGGCAACGGCTATTTCTTCCAGCCGACCGCGATCGCCGACGTGCCGGTCGAAGCTGACGCGATGAACAACGAACCCTTCGGCCCGATGGCGCTGATTCGCCCGTTCGGGACCGAGGGCGAAGCGCTCGAACAGGCGAACCGGCTACCCTATGGTCTCGCCGCCTTCGCCTTCACCGAGAACGGCCGCCGTATCAACCGTATCGTCGACACGATCGAAAGCGGCATGGTCGGGGTGAACAGCTTCGTGATCTCGGCGCTCGACACACCGTTCGGCGGGATCAAGGAATCGGGCTTCGGCAGTGAAAGCGGGCCCGAGGGCCTCGACGGCTATCTCGTCACCAAGGCGGTGCACATTTACTGACGATCGTCGCCGCAGCGAAAGCTGGGGCTGCTATCGGCCTTTCACTTTCATCGTCACCCCGGACTTGATCAGGGGTCCCGCTTGAAATCGAGATCAGTCCATGCCGCAAAAAAAAGCGGGATCCCGGGTCAAGCTTGGGATGACGAAATAGGGTGCGTGGCTAATCGCGTTCCAGCGCCACAAAATCGCGATCCATCGGCGTCAGATGCGCGCCGCCGTCGACGAAGATCGTCTGGCCGGTCACGGCTTCGGCGCGTGCCAGATAAACGACCGCGTCGGCGATTTGCGCCGGCGTCGGCAGCGCTTCCAGTGGCATTCGTTTGGCCAGCCGCTCGACCTGCGCCGCCGAATAATCGTTGGTCGCCATTGTCAGTCCTGGCGCCACCGCATTGACCCGCGCACGGTTTCCGAACGCGACGGCGAGCGTCTGCGTCGCCTGCCACAGCGCCGATTTCGACAGGCTGTAGGCGATCTGGTCGGGCACCGGATGGGCGACGCGCTGGTCGACGATATTGACGATCGCGGGGCGCTTTCCCTCGCTCGCGGTGACCAGCGCCTTCGCCAGCATCACCGGCGCCGACAGGTTGACCTGTACCATCTCGGCCAGCGCGTCGGAGGACAGGTCGGGCCATTCGCCCTCGGCGAACAGCGCGGCATTGTTGACGAGCAGGTCGGGGGCGCAGCCGAATTTTTCGATCACCGCGGGGATCAGGCCATCGACCGCCACGGGGTCGGAGAGATCGGCGGCAAAGCGGTGGTTCATCGCACCGGTCTCGGCGAGCGCTTCAGCGAGTACCGGATCGGCATCGCCCGGGCTGCGCTTGTGGATCGCCAGCGCATAGCCTTCGCGCACCAGCCGCGCCGAAATCGCGGCGCCGACGCGGTGGAGCCCACCGGTGACCAGCGCCAGCTTCCGTGTCATTTGCGCGCGCGCCGCATCGTGATGCCGATTTCTTCACCGTCCTCGGCGATCGCGAGTTTGACGATCTTCACCTCGACTTCCTCGACCTTTTCGTCCTGCAGGAACAAGGTGTCGATGATATGGTCGGCGACGCTTTCGATCAGCACGAAATGCACGTCCTTCGGGATGCCCTCGGTCGCGGCGAATTTCAGGTGCATATAGTTTTTCGAGCGGCTGAGCGGTGTCGTCGGATCATAATGATCGGCCATAGCCAGCTTGGCGCGCACCGAGATGCGCAGCGGCTGCGGCAAATGCGTCTCTTCGGAATAGATGCCGGTGAGGACGTCGACGGTCAGCCCGCTCACCTCCAGCCACAATGTATCGGTCACAAGAATTTCCTGTCGAGCGAGCGCGACATTCGGCTTTCCATTGCCGGTCCGCGACCCTAAAGCGCCGCCGCATTAGCGAAAGGGTACGCGTTGGTCGAGTTACTTCCATTGTCCGATATCGAGCCGCAGGCGGTCGAGGATCTGCTCGACGCCGCTTTCGGAACGGATCGCTTTGGACGAACCGCCTACCGCATCCGCGAGGGCATGGATGCGGTGCCGGCACTGAGTTTTGCGCTCGTCGACGCCGGGAAGCTGATCGGGACGATCCAGTGCTGGCCGGTCGCGCTTCGCGATGCGGACGGCACCGCGACGCCGCTGGTGATGGTCGGCCCCGTCGCGGTGCGCCCCGACCTCCAGCGCGGCGGGCACGGCCGCGCGCTGATGGCGCATATGCTCGATGCGGCGGAGACCAGCGCGGACAGCGCGCTGATGATGATCGGCGACCCCGAATATTATGGCCGCTTCTTCGGCTTCACTGCCGATGCGACGGGCGACTGGGATTTGCCGGGGCCGTTCGAGAAGCGCCGCCTGCTCGCGCGCGCGGTGAACGGGCACGCCCTGCCGACCGGTGTGGGGATGATCGGGCCGAGATGATAACCGTCGCCCCCCGCGAAGGCGGGGGCTGCAATCGGTCCAGCGCAAGGTTGCCAGCGGCCCCCGCCTTCGCGGGGGCGACGTCTTTACTTGCGCGCCCGTCCGCCTATGTCGGATGGATGGTCACCCCCGCGCCATCGCTTCCCAGGGAATTCTCTCAGCTTTCGCTGGCCGAGGCCGCCGAACTGCTCGCGGCGCGCAAGTTGCCGCCCGTTGATGAGTGGCATCCCGAACGCGAAGGCGACAGCGCGATGGAAATCCGCACCGACGGCAGCTGGTATCATGAAGGCGGGCGGATCAACCGCCCCGCGATGGTCCGGCTCTTCTCGACGATCCTGCGCCGCGAACCCGACGGCGGGTATGTGCTCGTCACCCCGGCCGAGAAGCTTGTCATCGCGGTCGAGGACACGCCCTTTCGCGCGGTCGAAATGAAGAGCGAGGGCGAGGGGACGGGGCGCAAGCTCGTCTTTCGCCTCGACACGGACGATCTCGTCATGGCTGATGCAGGCCATCCGCTGAGTTTCGGCAATGATGCCGACAACCCCGACCCGCGGCTGCACGTCCGCGGCACGATCGGCAACGGGCTCGAAGCGCGGATCGACCGTGCGCTCTATTACGACGTTGTCGAGCTGGCGATCGCCGACGGCGCGGAGCCGCCTGCCATCTGGTCGAACGGCACGCGTTTCCCGCTGGTGGACGCCTGATGCTGTCGGAGAAATTGCGCATCGCGCTCGACAATCTTCGGCCCGATCCGGGCGAGGACGAAACCTATCTTGGCATGCCCACGCTGCGCGATGCCGCGGTGCTCATCGCCTTCACCGACCGGCCCGACCCCGGCATCATCCTGACCCAGCGGCCGCAATGGCTGCGCAGCCACGCCGGGCAGGTCGCCTTCCCGGGTGGCAAGATCGATCCGGGCGACCGCGACGCGATCGATGCGGCACTGCGTGAAGCCGAGGAGGAGATCGGACTCAATCGCCGCGATGTGATGGTGGCCGGCGTGACCGAGCCCTATCGGTCGGGCAGCGGTTATCTGATCACCCCTGTGCTTGGCGTGATTCCGCCCGACCTGCCGCTCGATCCCAATCCCGACGAGGTCGAGGACTGGTTCGAGGTGCCGCTCGACATCCTGTTCGACCCCGACAATTATGCGCGCCAGCATGCGAATTTTCAGGGGCATGACCGCCATTATTATGACATGGACTGGCAGGGGCGGCGGATCTGGGGCGTGACGGCGGGAATCATCATCAATCTGGCGCGGCGCCTGCCCGCGGGGTGGCACCGGTGACGCGGCTGCCCGACGTCGAATGGCGCGAACGGCCGGGGCTGCGCCGGATCGTCGCCGCGCTGACTGCCGATGACGGCGCGGTCAAGGCCGTCGGCGGCGCGGTGCGCGATACATTGCTTGGCCTGCCCGTCGCCGATATCGACCTTGCGACCCCGCTCCTGCCGCAGGAGGTGACGCGGCGGCTCGAGGCGGCCGATATCAAGGTGATCCCGACCGGCATTGCGCACGGCACCGTCACCGCGATCGCAAGCGGCGATCATCACGAGATCACGACGCTGCGCCGCGATGTCGAGACCGACGGCCGCCGCGCGACGATCGCCTTCGCCGACGACTGGCGCGACGACGCGGCGCGGCGCGATTTCACGATCAATGCGCTCTATGCCGATCCCGACACCGGTGCGATCGACGACTGGTTCGGCGGACTCGCCGATCTCGCGACCGGACGCGTCGCCTTTATCGGCGACGCCGCGACGCGCATCGCCGAAGATCATCTGCGCATCCTGCGCTTCTATCGCTTTGCGGCGCGTTTCGGCCGCGGCGACCTCGACGCGCCGAGCCACGCCGCAGTCGTGACCGCACGCCAGTCGCTCAAGAGCCTGTCGCGCGAACGCATCGCCGACGAACTGCTCAAGATTCTGTCGCTGCCCGACCCGCGCGCAATCGTCGCGCAGATGGCGGTCGACGGGATTCTCGAAGTGCTGCTGCCCGAGCTCGATGCGGGCTTTGCCGCGGCGCTCGACCGGCTCGTGGCGAGCGAACGCGCCGCGGCCGCCGGGCCGGCGCCGCTGCGACGCCTTGCGGCTTTGCTTCCCGCCGATGCAGCAATCGCCGAGCTGGTCGCAAGCCGGCTGCGCTTCTCGACGCGGCAGCGCAAGCATCTCGCGGCGCTCGGCGGCCATCGGTGCGAGACGGCGCGACCGGTCCGTCAGCTTGCCTATGCGATCGGCCTCGACGCGGCGCGCGATGCCCGCTTGCTCGCGGGGGACCCCGCCGCGGTCGATGCGCTGGCGAACTGGGAGATCCCCGAACTGCCGCTCAAGGGCGGTGACATCGTCGCGCGCGGGATTGCCGCCGGACCCGAGGTCGCGCGCATCCTGAAGGCGGTCGAGGCCGAGTGGGTGGCGGAAGATTTCCCGGGCGCTGCGCGGGTCGCCGAACTGATCGATCAGAAGATCGGCCGCGCCAGCGACTGACGCCAGTATTCGAGCGCCGCGGTGCCGTCCATCGGCCGCGCGAACAGGAAGCCCTGCCCGAAATCGCATCCGAGCGCCGACAGCAGTCGCGCCTGGTCGGCAGTCTCGACCCCTTCCGCCGTCGTCCGCATGCCGAGCACCTCGGCGAGGCTCTGGATCGTGCGCACGATCGCGACCTTGTCGCGGTCGTCGACCATATGCTCGACGAAGCTGCGGTCGATCTTGAGCACGTCGATCGGCAGGCGCTGCAGATAGGCGAGGTTGGAATAGCCCGTGCCGAAATCGTCCATCGCGACGCGCGCGTCGAGCGCCTTCAGCTCGCTGAGCACCGACAGCGCGAGATCCGGATCGCCGATGATCGCGCTTTCGGTAAGCTCGATCATCAGCCGCTCGCCGCCGATCCCGTGCGCCTCGAGCGCCTGGCGGACGACCCCGGCGACATCGTCGCGGATCAGCTGGATCGCCGAGACGTTGACCGAGAAATAGGCGTCAACCACCGTGCCGCCATTCTGACTGTCCCATTCGGCGAGCACTTCGGCGGCCTTGCCGATCGCCCATTGGCCGAGCGGAACGATCAGTCCCGAATCCTCGGCGATGGGAATGAATTCGGTCGGGGATACCGAATGCCCGTTGCTGTTGTCCCAGCGTGCGAGCGCCTCGAATCCCGCGACGCGGCCGCTCGACAGCTCGATCAGCGGCTGGAAGGCGAGGTGAAGCCGGTCCTCTTCGATCGCGTTGCGCAGCTCGGTTTCGAGCCCGAAGCGATTGTCCGACAGCATCGCGGCTTCGGGTTCGTATATCTCGATGCGATCGGTCTGTTTTGCGCGCTTGAGCGCGATTTGCGCGTGCCGGATCTGGTCTGCGATATCGGTGTCAATTACGGGCTGAATCGCGCAGCCGAGCGCGCAGTCGACGCTGACTTTCAATTCGCCGATCCGGAACGGGTGGTCGAAGCATCCCCGGATACGCCGTGCCATTTCGCGTACATCGGCGCGACCACCCGCGATACGGGTGGAAATGGCGAACTCGTCGCCTCCGGTGCGCGCGAGGATGTCGCCGCTGCGCAGGCTGGATTTCAGGCGACGCGCGACGGTGATGATCAGTTCGTCGCCGGCCATCGGTCCGATATGCTCGTTGATGCGGCTGAAGCGGGCAAGGTCGAGGAGCAGGATCGCATGATCGCCGCCGGCGCCCTCGGCACGCGCGCGCTGTTCGACCAGTTCCTCGAAACCCGCACGATTCGGAAGGCCGGTAAGACTGTCGGAGACGAGCTCGCGGCGCAGATTGCGCTCGGTCATCATCTCCTGCGTCCGGTCGATCAGCGTCAGCAGGAACAGCCCGTCGTCGCCCGATTCGGTGGGCAAAGGGCCGATCGATCCGCGCAGGTCGCGCGCCGCCGGCCCATCGCCGAGCTGGCACGAAAACTCCTGCACCTCTTCGGGGAACTGGGACGCGCGTTCAATAGCCCGCAGCAGCTCGATCGGCGCATCGGCGCCCACCGGCGACAGGCCCAATCGGTCGAAGGCGGCGTTGCTGGCGTGGAGGCGGAAGTTGCCGCGTGCCATCGGTCTGATCAGTGCGGCCGGGACGGGCAACGCATCGATCCAGCCGACGAACAATAAGGGCCGGTCTTCGCCGGTTCTATCGATAGGCATAACAGAGGGTTTTGTGCGACCTTTCCCCATTGCCCAATGCCTAGGTTACGGGAAGTAAAGAAGGGATTTACGGCTACATCGAAATACGGTCAGCCGAAGCGATTGTTCCGCGGGAAACCCGTCGGCGGCATCCTGCCGGCTGCGCCGCGCGCGACGCGCCAGGGCGCAAGATCGGTTTCGGTGCGCGTCCGGCCGGTGTCGCCGCCCATCGTCCAGCTCAGTCCTTCGGCAAAGGCAAAGCTGACCGCATCGGACAGGCCGCCGTCGCGGTAGCGCTGCAGCATCACGCCCTGACCGCGCGCCATCACCGGCACTTCGGAGAGCGGGAAAACGACAAGCTTGCGATTTTCGCCGACCGCCGCGACGCTGTCGTCGCCCGCGGCGATCGGCCGGACGACCGCCAACGCCGCCTTCGGCTTCAGATTGACGACGTTGCGCCCCTTGCGTGTTTCGGCAACCACCTCGGCCATCTGCGTGATAAAGCCGTGGCCGCTGTTCGATGCGAGGAGCAGGCGGCCTTCGGCAGTGGCCGGGATCATTGCGACGATCCGCGCCTCGGGGTCGATATCGACCATCAGACGCAGCGGTTCGCCAAAGCCGCGCCCGCCGGGCAGCTTGTCGGCGCCGACGGTGAAGAAACGCCCGTCGCTCGCCGCGATCAGCAGCTTGTCGGTCGTCTGCGCGTGCGCGGCGAACAGCAGCTCGTCGCCTTCCTTGAACTTGAATTCGCCCCACTGGTCGGCGGCGACATGACCGCGCTGCGCGCGGATCCAGCCGCGTTTCGACAGGATCACCGTCACCGGTTCCTTCTCGATCATCGCGTCGAGCGGGATCTCGCGCGCAGGGGCGGCTTCGGCGATCGTCGTGCGGCGCGCGCCGAGCAAGGTTTCGAGCCCATAGACGTCGCGCAGTTTTTCGAGGTCCTTGCGCAGCCGCGTCTTCTGGCGCGCGGGGCTTTCGACGAGCTTTGCGAGCTCCTCGCGTTCGGCGGTCAGGTCGGCCTGCTCGCGCTTCAGCTCCATTTCCTCAAGCTTGCGGAGGCTGCGCAGCCGCATGTTGAGGATCGCCTCGGCCTGCCGGTCGGTCAGGACGAATTCAGCGATCATCACGGGCTTCGGCTCGTCCTCGGTGCGGATGATCTCGATGATCCGGTCGAGGTTGAGGAAGGCGATGATGTAGCCCGCGACGAGTTCGAGCCGGTCGTCGATCTTCGCGATACGATGTTCCGCGCGGCGGACGAGCACGATGATCTGGTGCTGCAGCCATTCGGTGAGCAGCTGTTTGAGGCCCATCACCTTCGGCGTGCGCGTCGCGTCGAGCACGTTGAGGTTGAGCGCGAAACGGCTTTCGAGGTCGGTCAGCCGGTAGAGGCTTTCCTTGAGGACATCGGGGTCGACGTTGCGGCTCTTGGGTTCGAGGACGATGCGCAGATCCTCGGCGCTTTCGTCGCGAACATCCTCAAGGATCGGCAATTTCTTGTCGGCGATCAGCTGCGCGATCTGCTCGATCAGCTTGCCCTTGGCGACGCCATAGGGAATCTCGCTGATCACGAGCTGCCAGGTGCCGCCCGATTGCTTCTCGATCCCGCTCTCTTCCCAGCTGCCGTCGCCGGTCTTGCCGGTCGAAAAGCGCGCGCGGGCGCGGAAACCGCCGCGCCCGGTCTCATACGCCTGCGCGATCGTCTCGGGGCTGTCGACGACGATGCCACCGGTCGGAAAGTCGGGGCCTTTGACATGTTCGAGCAGTTCGGAAAGCTCGGCGCGCGGGTTCTCGATCAGAACCAGCGCAGCACCGATGACTTCGGCGGCGTTGTGCGGCGGAATGTTCGTCGCCATGCCGACCGCGATCCCGGTCGCGCCGTTGGCGAGCAGGTTCGGGAACAGTCCCGGCATGATTTCGGGCTCTTCGTCTTCGCCATTGTAGGTCGGACGGAAATCGACCGTGCCCTCGTCGAGCCCTTGCATCAGGTCGATCGCGACGCGCGTCAGCCGGGCTTCGGTGTAGCGGTATGCCGCGGCATTATCGCCGTCGATATTGCCGAAATTGCCCTGGCCGTCGACGAGCGGATAGCGGAGCGAGAAATCCTGCGCGAGGCGAACCATCGCGTCATAGACCGCGGTGTCGCCGTGCGGGTGGAACTTGCCGATGACGTCGCCGACGACGCGCGCCGACTTCTTGTAACCTTGGCTCGGGTCGAGCCGCATCGCGCGCATCGCCCACAAAAGGCGGCGGTGTACGGGCTTCAGGCCATCGCGCAGGTCGGGAAGCGAACGTGCGGTGATCGTCGACAGCGCATAGACGAGATAGCGTTCGGACAGCGCGCTGTCGAACGGGGTATCGATCATGCCGGGGACGGGTTCGTTATTGTCTGGATCGTCGGTGGTACTGGCCATTGTCCGGAGCCGATAGCAAGGCTCGCGCGTCAAGGCAAAGGCTTGCGTTGGCGTCGGGCGACACTAGCTTGGTCCTGCAATCGGGAGAGGGACGATATCTTGAGCGAAACCACTGGCACCGTTCGCAAAAGCATCTGGTCGCGAGCAAAGGAGATGGCCGGGCAGGCGCCGCCAGAGCGCAACCGCTATGTCGATTTCCTCCGCGCGCTCTCGATCCTTGCGGTCGTGGTCGGCCACTGGCTCGTCGCCGCGCCCTATATGAAGGACGGCGCGGTCGAGGGCGGGCACCTGCTTGGCATATTGCCGTGGACGCAGTGGCTGACCTGGGGGTTTCAGGTGATGCCGCTCTTCTTCCTCGTCGGCGGTTTCTCGAACGGCATGTCGTGGGCCGCGACGCAGCGCAAGGGCGGCAGTTATGAAAGCTGGTACAGCGGGCGGCTGCAACGGCTGATCAACCCGGTGCTGCCGCTGTTCCTGATCTGGACGCTCGTTGCGATGTTCGGAACATTGGCGGGGATCGAGCGTGGCGTCGTCGCGATGGCGGCGCAGCTCGCGCTGATCCCGGTATGGTTCCTGTCTGTTTATCTGATGGTCGCGGCGGTCGTGCCGCTGACGTGGCGAGCGTGGAAGCGCTGGGGCTTCGGTTCTTTCGGGGTGCTCGTCGCGGGCGCGGTGGCGATCGACGTAGCGGCGCTGCGCTTCGACGTGCCTTACGTCAATTTCCTCAACTTCGCTTTCGTCTGGCTCGCGATCCACCAGCTCGGCTTTGCGTGGAGCGAGGGACGGCTGACGCCCGGCAAGGCGCTGCTCTGGGGCCTTGGCGGGCTCGCCGCGCTCGTCCTGCTCGTCGGCTTCGGGCCCTATCCGGTCGCGATGATCGGGGTGCCGGGGTCGGAGCTCAGCAATTCGATGCCGCCGACGCTCGCTCTGCTCGCGCTCGGCATCGCGCAGGCGGGCTTCGCGCTCGCGCTCGAACCTGCGGGGCGGCGGATGCTCGATAACATCCGCGTCTGGACAAGCGTCGTGCTGGTCAACGGGATGATCATGACGATCTACCTCTGGCACCTCACCGCCTTCGTGCTGGTGATGGTCGCGGCATGGCTGCTCGGCGGGATCGGGCTCGACGTCCGGCCGGGCAGCGCCGAATGGTGGCTCGCTCGCCCGATATGGTTCGCGCTCTATATTGCGGCGCTCTTGCCGTTGATCATGGCCTTCGCACGCTACGAGCGCGCGACCGGCAGCGACAGGGAGGTGCCGCACTGGCGTCTGATCGTCGGACTGCTGCTGATCTGCGCCGGGCTTGGCGCGACCGCGGCGATCAGCATCGCGAGCCCGTTGGGGGTGACCGGCGTGCGGCTGTGGCTTGTCGCGCTTCCCTTCATCGGCGCGGCGGTCGCGCAGTTTGGCCCTGTGCATCGGTTGACGCAGTCGCGGATCTGACGGCCGCTTCGGGGTGGAGAGCGGACGTTAGCCTTTATAGTCCGCAAATTCCCATCGCGCCCATTCGCCAATTTTGCTCGCGATTTCCTGCCATTTTGCCCCGGTGGCGTGCCGAAGGCGCTTGCGGACATATAGCTCCACGGCCTCGGGATCGAATTTGCGCATGAATAGCCGGTGGCCACCGGGCAATACGGAGTATCGATCGAGTTCGGAATCGAGCCAGCTTGGTGAGCAAACGTCAAAATCGAATAGATCGGCTCCGACATTGCCCTTCGAACCAATTTCAGCGCGGACGGTGATACAGAAAACATCTCCGACAGGCCGGATTTCAGTTAGGAATTCCCCGTCTTGCGTCGCAAGGGATCTTAGTTCTGCTTCCATGGCCCTAGATTAGGTTCGAGGCCCGATGTCCGCAACCGGTCGCTAGCGGTCGCCGCCGAACGTGTAGCTGAGCGCGATGCCCCCCGATGGCTGGCTGCGGCTGCCGAGTTGGCGCGTTACCGGCGAGTCTGCGGCATCGCCGACCAGCCGGTCGTAGCGGCCATAAACCGCGACGCCCCAGTTCCTGCCCAGCATGCGGTGGTAACCCGCGGTCACGCCGACCGACTGGATGCCACCGCCGGGGTCGTAGGCGGGGAGGCCGGAGGTGAGGGCGGCCGCGGGGGTGACGCCGAAATAGGCGCGGTGGTATTTCGCGTCGCCGAGCGTCACGCGCGGGCCGACCGAGAAGAGCCAGTCGTCGCCCTGCCGCGCGATGTAATCGGCGCTGACTTCGCCGGTCCAGCCCTTGTGCCCGCTCAGCCCCTTGCGGCCTTCGAAGCGGACGCGGAGTGACGGGGTCAGATGGACCTGCGCAAAACCGCCGGTCTCGATCGTGAAACCGACCTTGGGCAGGTCGGCGCCGATATCGGAGGCCTTGCGCTTGCCGACGAACCCGAACGCCGGTCCGAAAGCGAAATCGCCCGCGCGGACGAGCGGCGAGCCGAAGCTTTCGTCGGGTGCCTCGAAGGTGAATTCTGCATCGCGCGTGCGCGAAAAGTCGACATAAGGGCCGACACCGAACTTGTCCGCGCCTGGCCACGAGGGCGCCAGTTGCGGCCCGAGGATCAGACGCGTCCGCTTTTCGCTGTCTTCGCCCTCCTGCGCCTGCGCCTGGACTGCGGCGAAGGCGACGGTGGCGAGGGCCAGCAAGTGGCGTCGAAAGGGCATGCGGAACTCCTTGTTGTTCCGCATGAAATCCCCTGCGGCGGGTTTTTGTTCCTAGATCGGCGACCAGTCGGTGGCTTCCTCGCTTTCGTCCTCGCCGGGTTCGGGGTGGCCGATCGCCTCGAGCAGCTTGTCGAGCACCGCGGGCACGCCCGCGCCGCTGGCGCCCGAGAGCGCCATCACCGCGTGGCCGCTTTCTTCGGCGAGTTCGGCCGAGAGTGCTGCGATCAGCTCATCGTCGAGCGTGTCGGTCTTGTTCAATGCGACGATCACCGGCTTGTCGATCAGGTCGGCGCCATAGGCTTCGAGTTCGTCGCGCACGATGCGATAGCTCGTCGCGACATCCTCGTCGTTCGCATCGACGAGGTGCAGCAGCACGCGGCAGCGCTCGATATGACCGAGGAAGCGGTCGCCGACCCCGGCGCCTTCGGCGGCGCCCTGAATGAGGCCGGGGATGTCGGCGATGACGAACTCATGCCCCTTGTGGCTGACGACGCCGAGCTGCGGGCGCAGCGTCGTGAAGGCATAGGCGCCCACCTTGGCTTGCGCGTTGGTCACCGCATTGATGAAGGTCGACTTGCCGGCGTTGGGCAGCCCGACGAGGCCCGCGTCGGCGAGCAGCTTGAGCCGCAACCACACCCATGCTTCTTCGCCCGGCCAACCCGGGCCGTGCTGGCGCGGCGCGCGGTTGGTCGAGGTCTTGTAGCTGGCATTGCCGCGCCCGCCGTCGCCGCCGCGGAGGAAGTGGAGGCGCTCGCCTTCCTTCGTCAGGTCGGCGAGCAGGCTGCGTTCCTCGTCGTCGTCGAGGATCTGCGTGCCGATCGGCACCTGGATGACGAGGTCGGGGCCGCCCGCGCCGGTACGGTCGCGTCCGGCGCCGGGCGTGCCGCGCTTCGCTTTGAAATGCTGCGTGTAGCGAAAGTCGATCAGCGTGTTGAGGCCGGCTACGGCCTCGAACACGATGTCGCCGCCCTTGCCGCCGTTGCCGCCGTCGGGGCCACCATATTCGACATATTTCTCGCGCCGGAACGACACGGCCCCGGGGCCGCCGTCACCGGACTTGATGAAAATCTTGGCTTGGTCGAGGAAATGCATGGCGGAGGCCTTCGGGGCGGAAACAAGAGACTAGACATTCAACCCCGTTCGTGTCGAGCGAAGTCGAGACACCCGGCAGTCATGCGCTGCCGGGTGTCTCGACTTCGCTCGATGCGAACGGAATGGATGGATTGGCGCGCGCCCTAGCGCGTAGCGCGCGAAATTACCAGTCCTTAGGCTTGCGGCTTGCCGCCATGCTCCGCCCAGAATTTGGCGATGCGGCCGGTGATCAGCTCGGTCGCCAGCACGCGCGACGTATCGCGCGGCAAGTCGAGCGCTTCGGCCATCGGTCCGCCGAGCTGCGCGTCGCCGAGCGCCATCAGCACCAGCGCAAGCGTATCCTCGTGCATCAGGCGCTTTTCGTGCGCGTCGGGGGCCATGCCGTCGATCAGGCGGTGGATGGCATCGACGATCGGGTCGAGCGCATCGTCATTGCCCGTCGCCGCCATCCACGTCGCGAGTGCGCCTGCGCCGCCCTCGTTGAACGCATCGAAGGCGAGGTCGACGATCTCGCGGACATTACGTTCGCCCGGCGCCGATTCGGCCATCTTCCTGCCGATCGTCGCGCACACGGTTTCGGCCTGATAGGCGGCGAGCGCCTTTTGCAGCCCCGCGGCGCTGCCGAAATGATGGAGCAGGTTCGCGTGGGTGCGGTCGATCCGCGCCGCGACGGCCTTCAATGTTACCGCCGCCGGCCCCGTTTCGACCAAAATCTGGCGCGCAGCCTCGAGCGCCGCCGAACGGCTTTCCTCGGGACTCAAACGCTTCTTCACTATTGACATATATGTAAGTAAACCCTATTGCTGGCCCGTCTCCCCTTTTCGACGGTATGCGCCATATGTCCAGCCTTTCCCGGTCGCCCACCCCCGCCGATCTGTCGATCACCCCGCGCGACATGCGCTTTGGCCGCGACGACCGGCAGGGCCGCTGGTGGCTGAACGGCGACCCGATCGCCTCGGCCTTCCACACCGCCTTGTCGGTGACTTTTCCGCGCGGCGAGGCGATGTTCATCGAGGCGGTGAAGGCGCACCGCGATGGCGTGCCCGACAAGCTGGCGCGCGAAATCCGTGCCTTCACCCAGCAGGAAGTGATCCACAGCCGCGAGCATGTCGTCTTTAACAGGAAAGCCGCGGACGCGGGCTACGATCTTTCGGAACTCGAAGCCGATGTGAACCAGGTCCTCGATCTCATCAAGACGCGGCCGCAGATCGTTAACCTGATGGCGACGATCGCGCTCGAACATTATACCGCGATGATGGCGGCCGTGATGCTGCGCGACGAGAAAATGTATGCAGGCGCCGAGCCCGAGTGGGCGGCCTTGTGGAAATGGCACGCGATCGAGGAAATCGAGCACAAGGGTGTCGCATACGACACCTGGCTCCACGCGACGAAGGACTGGAGCCGGTTTCGTCGCTGGCGCGCGAAGTCGGTGATGATGCTTCTCGTCACCACGCGTTTCTGGCCGAAGCGCGTGAAAGGCATGAAGGCGCTGCTACGGCAGGACGGCCTGACCGGCTGGCGCGTCACCGCGCGCATCTGGTGGTATCTGCTCGGCACGCCCGGCGTGCTGCGCAAGAGCTTCCTGCCCTGGCTGTCCTATTTCATGCCCGGGTTCCACCCGTGGAACCACGACGATCGGGCGCTGATCAGCAAATATGAAAGCGACTATGCCGACGCGATCATGCCGGCGCATTCGTCGAAACCCGGTCTGGCTGCCGCAGCGGCCTGACCCGCCCCCGCGCAGGCGGGGCACCGGTGCGTTTCTCTCCCCTCTCAAAGCACCGGGCCCCGCCTTCGCGAGGGCATCTGCTTCAAGTCCGCTGGACGTAGCGCGCGCGGTCCCATATCCCCTTGCGGGTGGAGGGGACCATGCAACCACATATGACCGACGCCGAAATCACGCAGTTCGAACTGCAGCTGGCAGGGCTTTCCTCCCTGCTCGAATTCGGGAGCGGCGGCAGCACGGTGATCGCCGCGCGGCAAGTCCGCAAGATCGTCAGCGTCGACAGCGACCCCGGCTGGCTGACGCGGGTCCATACCGAGGTCACGCGCCAGGCGGTGGAATTCACCCCCGTCCATATCGACATCGGGCCCGTCGTCGAATGGGGCTATCCCGCGGACGAGAGCCGGCTCCGCGACTGGCCGCGATATCATACGCATATCTGGCGCGTTGTCGGCGGCAGCCCCGACGCCGTGCTGATCGACGGGCGTTTCCGCGTCGCGTGCCTGTTGCAGGCGATCATCCACTGCAAGCCCGACTGCGTCTTCCTCTTTCACGATTTCAACGACCGGCAGCAATATCACACAGTGTTGCGCCACGCCGACGTGCTGATGCGCGTCGATACGCTCGCGGTGTTGCGCGCGAAGCAGCAGGTCGATGGCAAGGCCGTGCTTCACGACCTTTTCGACCATTATCTGGACCCCGATTGACCCGCCGTACCTGCCCGGGCACACCCGCGCCATGTTCACGATCGCACCCGTCATCGAAACCGGCCGCTTGCGTCTCCGCCCAGGGCGTCTTGCCGACAGGGACACGCACATCGCGATGTGGGCCGACGAACGCGTCACGCGCTTCATCGGCGGCGAACCACGCGCCCCCGACGTCAGCTGGGGCAAGTTTCTGAGCTCGGCGGGGCTGTGGCCGGTGATGGGCTTCGGCTATTGGGTCTTCGCCGACCGGGAGAGCGACGCGCTGATCGGCATGGGCGGGCTCAGCTATTTCTGCCGCGGTATCCCCGAGCTCGAAGGGATGCCCGAGGCGGGCTGGGCCTTCGACGCCGACCATTGGGGTGCGGGCTATGCGACCGAGGCGATGACCGCGGCGCTCGGCTGGGCCGATGCCAACCTCGATGCACCGGACGTGCGCTGCATCATCGACCTCGGCAACGAGGCGTCGGAACGTGTGTCGGCGAAGCTCGGCTTTCGCCGGATCGGCGATAGCGATGTATTGGGGCATGTGGTCGCGATCTATGCGCGCCCCCGGGGCGGTTAGACCGCCTCGACCACCAGCACACCGCCATCGGCGCTGATCACGCGGACCTTGGCGCCTTCGGCCGCATCGGGCCCGCGCACCGGCCATTCGCCGTCGCCGACCTTCGCACGGCCGCGGCCGTCCTCGATTGCCTTCGTCACCGTCAGCACCTCACCGACGAGGCGGCCGCCGCGCTGGTTGAGGTGCGGGTCGGTCGTGGTGATCGGGTTCGCCTTGAGCCAGCGCCGCCCGCCATAGAGCGCGACGAACGCCAGCACGGCGAAGATGCCGAGCTGGAGCGGGACGCTCAGCGGGATGACCCATGCGATGACGCCGGTGACGACCGCCGCGGCGCCGACCCAGATGAGGAAAAAGCCCGGCGCGACGATCTCCGCGGCGGCAAGCAACACGCCGAGCGAGAGCCATGCCCAGTGCGGTTCCATGTTGGTCAGCCAGTCGGGCATGTCAGCCTCCCTTGCGTTCGAGCGCATCCTTGGCGAGTTCGCCGATACCGCCCAGCGTGCCGATCAGCTGCGTCGCCTCGACCGGGAACAGGATCGTCTTGCTGTTGGGGCTCGTCGCGAACTGGCCGACCGCCTCGACATATTTCTGCGCGATGAAATAGTTGATCGCCTGCGCATTGCCGCCGGCGATCGCGTCGGACACCATCTGCGTCGCCTTCGCTTCGGCCTCGGCCTCGCGCTCGCGCGCTTCGGCATCGCGGAAGGCGGCTTCGCGGCGACCCTCGGCTTCGAGGATCTGGCTCTGCTTCTGTCCTTCGGCGCGCAGGATTTCGGACGCCCGGCTGCCCTCGGCCTCGAGAATGTTGGCACGCTTCTCGCGCTCGGCCTTCATCTGGCGCGCCATCGCGTTCGAAATGTCGGCGGGCGGGCGGATGTCCTTGATCTCGACGCGCGTGATCTTGACGCCCCACGGGGTGGTCGCATCGTCGACGACGTGGAGCAGCCGCGTGTTGATCTCGTCGCGCTTCGACAGCGTTTCGTCGAGGTCCATCGAACCCATCACGGTGCGCAGGTTCGTCGTCGTCAGGTTCATGATCGACAGGTAAAGGTCGCTGACTTCATAGGCGGCCTTCGCCGCGTCGAGCACCTGAAAGAAGACGACGCCGTCGACCGCGACCATCGCATTGTCCTTGGTGATGATTTCCTGGCCGGGAATGTCGAGCACCTGCTCCATCATGTTCACCTTGCGCCCGACGCGGTCGAAGATCGGCATGATGAAGTTGAGGCCGGGTTGCGCGGTGTGCGTATAGCGGCCGAAGCGCTCGATCGTATAGGCATAGCCCTGCCGGACGGGCGTCAGCGCCCAGATCAGGAACACCAGCGCCAGAACCACCAGTGCGAGTGCGAATTCCATCGATCATCCCCTCATTGCAAAATGCGTCTTTGCAAACCCGCTTCCTTATTGCGGCAACGGCGGGGTTGCGCCACAGAAAAGCGCATGACCCCAAGAGACTATCCGCCGCGCTCCTTGCTCTATGTTCCGGGATCGAACGCGCGCGCGCTCGAAAAGGCGGCGGGGCTGGCCGCCGACATGCTGATCATCGACCTTGAGGATGCAGTGCCCGCCGATCGCAAGGCAGAGGCGCGCGAGGCCATGCGCGCGGCGGTCGGGGCAGGCTATCCCGGCACGCGTATCGCGGTGCGTATCAACGGCACGGGAAGCGAGCACCGGGCTGCGGATATCAACGCCGTCGCCGGCCTTCCCCTCGACGCGGTCGTGCTGCCCAAGGTCGACGCGATCGCCGATCTCGAACTTGCGCGGGGTCTCGGTCTGCCGGTCCTCGCGATGATCGAGACGCCGGTCGCCGTCTATGCCGCGCGCGAGATCGCGGCCGATCCGGTCGTGGCGGGATTGATCGCGGGGCTCAACGACCTTGCGCACGAGCTGAAGCTGCCCGACGGAATGGACCGCAGCGCGATGAGCCATGCAATCCAGGCGATCGTGCTGGCGGCGCGCGCGGGCGGTGTCTGGGGTTTCGACGGGGTCTATAATGCGATCGACGATGCCGCGGGCTTCGCCGCCGAGGCGGCGGAAGGACGACGGCTCGGCTTCGATGGCAAGACGCTTATCCATCCGTCGCAGGTCGATCCGTGCAACGCCGCTTTCGCGCCGTCGGAGCGTGAGATCGCGGCGGCCGAAGCGCTTGTCGCGGCTGCGACCGGCGGCGCGCAGCGGCATGAGGGACGGATGATCGAGGATATGCACGTCGCGGCGGCGCGAGCGCTGCTGGAGCGGGCGAGGAGGTAATTCTCAACCCGGCGAAGGCCGGGATCTCAATGTCTCGGCATGACGCGCCGGCGAGATCGTGTTTCAGAGTCACCTGCCTCTGAACACTCTGCGCCGGGATGACGGGTAAGGTAAGCGGGATTGCCGTTCGTCGTTCGACGAACGCGCCTTGCCTGCTTGCGGCGGAGATGCCATGCGGCGCCTCCATGAAGAATTGCACTTTCCGCGCCGCCATTGCGGCCGTCGCCCTTCTCTCCGTCACCTCCGCCGCTTCGGCCGCGCCCGCCAAGGCGGACGCACCTGTCACCGAGGCCGAGCTGGCGGCGCATATCAGGACCCTCGCGGGCGATGCCTTCGAAGGCCGGGCGCCGGGGACCGAGGGCGAGGATCGCACGATCGCCTATGTCGTCGGCGAATGGGCGAAAGCCGGGCTCGAGGCCGTTCCGGGCAGCGCGACGCCGTGGCTTCAGCCCGTTCCGTTCGTCGAGACGCAGGCGCTCGGCGGTGCCGCGAAGTTCAAGGTCAATGGCCGCGATTTCGCGATCGAGGACGATGGCATCATCCTGACCGGTCGCGACGCCTCAGTGGCGCTGGCGGGCCTTCCCGCCGTCTTCGTCGGCTATGGCCTCGACGGCGCGGGCAAGGTCAACGCCGACGTCCGCGGCAAGCTCGCGATCATGCTTTTCGACAACGCCCCCTTCGGCGACAAGCTGCCGCGCTACCGCGAGCGACGCCAGATGCTCGCCGACGCCGGAGCGAGCGCGGTTCTGGTGATCGCAACCGATGCGGTGCCGTGGACGACCCTGCGCGAAAGCGCGGGCAGCAAGGCGGTGCGTCTGGCGAGCGCCAAACCGGGCGCGCCGGTGAGCGGCTTCCTGTCGCTCGAGGCGGCCGATGCGCTGCTCAAAAAGGCGGGGCAGGATGGCGGCGCGCTGCGTGAGGCGGCGAAATCGCCTGATTACAAGGGTATCGCGCTGCCGGTGACGGCAGATCTTTCGGCCAAATCGGCCACACGCCCCTTTGCCAGCAACAATATTATCGCGAAGCTGCCCGGCGCCAGGCCCGACGGCAAGGCCGTGCTGTTTCTCGGCCACTGGGATCATCTCGGCATCTGCGAGCCCGAAGGGGCGGCCGACCGCATCTGCAACGGCGCGGTCGACAATGCGAGCGGCATCGCGGTGCTGATCGAGATTGCCAAGCGGCTGGGCAAGGGTGAGCGGCCCGACCGCGATATCTATTTCATGGCGACGACGGCCGAGGAAAAGGGGCTGCTCGGCGCGCATTATTTCGCCGATCATCCGGTCGTGCCGCTGTCCGACATCACCGTCGCACTGAACGTCGATACCATCGCGATCTCGCCGCGCGGCACCCCCGTCGCGACGATCGGGCGCGGCAAGCCCGCCTATGACGCGGTGGTGCGCGACGCAGCGAAGAAGCTCGGCCGCAAGCTCGACGAGGACGGCGAGGCCGATGCCTTCATCCAGCGGCAGGACGGCTGGGCGCTCGGCGCCAAGGGCGTCACCTCGTTGATGGTCGGCGGCAGCTTTTCGGACATGAAGCTGCTCGAGGCTTTCCTCGGTAGCGATTATCACAGCGCAGCGGACAATTTCTCGGACAAGATTCCGCTCGGCGGTGCGGCAGAAGATGCCGATCTGCACGTCGCGCTTGGGCGAGCGTTTGCCGATACCAAGCGGTGGCCGGGCAAATAGCAGACGTCGCCCCGCAAAGGCGGGGCGACGATATTCTGTCGTACGAGCTTTACGCCGCCTGCTTCGCCCGGTCGGCCATTTCCTGATTGAGCATTTCTGCAAGCAAGAAGGCGAGTTCGAGGCTTTGCCCCGCGTTGAGGCGCGGGTCGCAATGCGTGTGATAGCGGTCGGCGAGATCCATCTGCGTCACGTCCATCGCGCCGCCCGTGCATTCGGTGACATTCTGGCCGGTCATCTCGATATGGATGCCGCCGCCGTGCGTGCCCTCGGCGCGGTGCACGGCGAAAAAGCCACGCACTTCGGCGAGGATACGCTCGAACGGCCGCGTCTTGTATCCGGTCGAGGTCTTGATGACATTGCCGTGCATCGGATCGCACGACCAGACAACGGGGTGACCCGATTCCTTCACCGCGCGCACCAGCTTCGGCAGATGCGCCTCGATCTTGTCGTGGCCGTAACGCGTGATCAGCGTCATGCGGCCCGCGACATGGTTCGGGTTCAGCGTGTCGAGCAGGCGCAGCAGCACGTCGGGCTCGAGGCTCGGCCCGCACTTCATGCCGACCGGATTTCCGATGCCGCGCAGATATTCGATATGCGCCGAGCCTTCGAAGCGCGTGCGGTCGCCGACCCACAGGAAGTGGCCCGAGGTATCGTACCAGCCGCCGGTCAGGCTGTCCTGCCGTGTCAGCGCCTGCTCATAGGGGAGCAGCAGCGCTTCGTGGCTGGTGTAGAAGCTGGTACCCTTGATCTGCGGTACCGTTTCGGGGGTCACGCCGCACGCTTCCATGAAGGCGAGCGCTTCGGAAATGCGCGCTGCGGTTTCCTGATATTTTTTCGCCCACGGGCTGCGGTCCATGAAGTCGTGCGTCCACGCGTTGACCTGATGCAGGTTCGCGTAGCCGCCGCCGGCGAAGGCACGCAGCAGATTCAGCGTCGCCGCCGACTGGTTATACGCCTTGACCATGCGTTGCGGGTCGGGCTCGCGGCCCGCTTCCTCGAACGCGATATCGTTGATGATGTCGCCGCGATAGCTCGGCAGTTCGACGCCATCCACATCTTCCATGTCGGCCGAACGCGGCTTGGCGAACTGGCCGGCCATGCGGCCGAGCTTCACCACAGGCATCTTCGACGCAAAGGTCAGCACGACCGCCATCTGGAGCAACACGCGGAAGGTGTCGCGGATGTTGTTCGGATGGAATTCGGCAAAGCTTTCGGCGCAATCGCCACCCTGCAGCAGGAATGCCTTGCCTTCCGCCACGCGGCCGAGCTCGCTCGTCAGGTCGCGCGCCTCGCCCGCGAAGACGAGCGGGGGATAGCCCGCGAGTTCGCGTTCCGCCGCCGCGAGCGCCTCGGCATCGCGATAGGTGGGGAGCTGGCGGGCTTCGTGCGAGCGCCAGCTTTGCGGTTGCCAGTTTTTCGTCATATGCCTGTCTTTTCGCGTTCGAATCGAGCGCCACATGGCGCCTGTGGCCTGCGGAAGCAATGTTTCCTGCACGGCCGGACCGGAAAATTAGCATTATCGTGACATTTGCGCACCTATGCTTTTCTTGGGCGGCACGAACTGTTAGTTTGTTACAAGCTTTGGAAGTGGAGGGGTCTGCCGCCAAGGCTTTTGGCTATCGGTAACGTCATACACCCGATGACCCGGCGGCGGGTCGGGATCGAAGCGACTGGCTATGGCGAATTTCGAATCTGCATGGTTCGTATATGGCGTGTTGTTGCTGTTGCTGGCGACCAGTTTCGTCGTGCGCATCGAATATGCGCGCGTCGGGCTTGCCGCAGCGGCGCTGGTCGCACTGCCGCTGACGCTGTTCCGGGGGGGCGACGTCGGTTACGGACTGCTCGTGCTTGCGATCCTCGTGGTCAATATCGGCATATTGGCCCGGCTGTGGCTGCGCGAGACGAAAATCCGCTTTTCGGCCGAGGAGGAGGAACTGCGCGGCCAGCATTTTGCCGGGCTGGGCGCTGCGGCGGCGCGCGACCTGATCGATCAGGGGCACTGGATTTCCGCCAGGCGCGGCGAGACGCTGATCCGCGAGAGCCAGGCGGCGCCCAGCCTTTTCTATCTCGCCGAAGGGCGGGCGGTAATCCTGCGTGACGGTGCCGAGATCGGCAAGCTTTCGGACGGCGCCCTGATCGGCGAGGCGACCGTGCTCGACGGTGCCCATGCGACCGGAACGGTCCTTCTCGCCAGCAATGCCCGGCTGTGGTTCGTTCCTGCCGCTGCGCTGCGCGCTTATCTGGCCGCCAATCCGGCGATCGCGGGCGCCCTCCACGAGGGTTTCGCGCGCGCGCTGCGCGGCAAGCTGGCGAGTGCGAACACGCGCATTGCGGAGCGGTCGTCGATTTCTTGAGCGGCGGCGTTCCGAGCCTCGAATCTGCAACCGGCGCCTGCTACTCCTCGCTCCATGACGATGATTCTCTATGGCATTTCGAACTGCGACACGGTGAAGAAGGCTAGGCGCTGGCTCGACGAGCAGGGCATTTCCTACCGCTTTCACGATGTTCGCAAGGATGGGCTCGACGCGGTGCGGCTGCAGGGCTGGATCGACGCGCTTGGCTGGGAAAAGCTGCTCAACAAGGCGGGGACGACCTTTCGCAAGCTGCCCGATGCGCAGAAGGAAGGGCTCGATGCCGCCTCGGCAAAGGCGCTGATGCTCGACCAGCCCGCGATGATCCGCCGGCCGGTCGTCGAAGCGGCAGGCCGCATCAGCACCGGCTTCTCGGCGGACGAGTGGAAGGCGCGTTTTGCGGCATGATCCGGTCGTTCGTGGCCCTGCTGGCCCTGTTGTCCTTCTCCGGCTGCTCGGCTGACGCCGTGACCGCCAAACCTACCCTCGACGGCCAGCCGCCGATCGTCATCGCTCATCGCGGCGCGTCGGGCGAACGCCCCGAACATACGCTCGCGAGCTACCGGCTGGCGATCGAGCAGGGCGCCGATTTCATCGAACCCGATCTCGTGCTGACGAAGGACGGGGTGCTCGTCGCGCGGCACGAGAACGAGATTTCGGAGACGACCGACGTTGCGAACCGTCCCGGGTTTGCGAGCCGCAGGACGACGAAGACGATCGACGGACAAAAAGTCGAGGGATGGTTCACCGAGGATTTCACGCTTGCCGAACTCAAGACGCTGCGCGCGCGCGAGCGGCTGCCGAAGCTGCGCAGCACCGAATATGACGGGCAGTTCGAAATTCCGACCTTCGAGGAAATTCTGACGCTGCTCGCCGAGGTCAACAAGGGCCGGAAAACGCCGGTCGGCGTCTATCCCGAAACCAAGCATCCGGGCTATTTCGCTTCGATCGGTCTGCCGCACGAGGCGCGCTTGCTCGCGATACTCGATCGCTTCGGCTATCGCGGCCGGACCGCACCGGTTTTCATCCAGAGCTTCGAGGTCGGCAATCTGATGGATTTGCGGGCGAAGAGCGACTTGCCGCTGATCCAGCTGATGGACGCCGAGGGTGGGCCCGCCGATCGGCCGGGTACCAGCTATGCCGTCATGGCGTCGCCTGCGGGACTCAAGATGATCGCCACCTATGCCGACGGCATCGGCCCCAACAAGGCGATGGTGATCCCGCGCGCGACCCTCGGCCGCCTCGGCAAGCCCACCGACCTCGTGCGCGATGCCCATGAAGCGGGCCTCAAGGTGCATCCCTGGACTTTTCGCCGCGAAAATTATTTCCTGCCGCTGGGCGAGAAGGGCGGTATCAATCCCGCCGGCCACGGCGATCTCGCGGCGGAGATCGACGCCTATCTGGCGACCGGCATCGACGGCCTGTTCAGCGATAACCCGCGCGAAGCGGTCGTCGCCGTAAAAAAAGGAGTTCCCCGATGACGAACAGGGCGCTGGGCAAAAGCGGACTTGCGACGCCGCCGCTGGTCCTGGGGGGCAATGTTTTCGGATGGAGCGCGGACCGGGCGGCGAGCTTTGCCGTCCTCGACCGCTTTGTCGAAGGCGGGGGCCGGATGATCGATACCGCCGACGTCTATTCGGCGTGGGTCGCGGGGCATGTCGGCGGCGAATCCGAAAAGATGATCGGTGAATGGCTGAAAGCCGGCGGCGCGCAGGGCAAGGTGCTGATCGCGACCAAGGTCGGCATGTTGCCTGGCGAGGGGGGCAGTGGATTGCAGCCCGACCGCATCCGCGCCGCGGCCGATGCATCGCTCGATCGGCTGGGTGTCGATGCGATCGACCTTTACTTCGCGCACAAGGACGATCCCGACGTACCGCTCGATGAGGTGATGGACGCGTTCGGCGAACTGGTCGCGGCGGGCAAGGTCCGTGCGCTCGGCGCGTCCAACTATAGCGTCGGGCGACTGGCCGCGGCGCTTCGCATCGCGGATGAACGGGGTCTTCCGCGCTTTACGGTGATGCAGCCCGAACTCAACCTGCTCGACCGCGAGCAATATGAGGGCGCATTGCAACGGCTTTGCGTCGCCGAGGAGATCGGCGTGATTCCCTATTACAGTCTCGCCGCGGGCTATCTGTCGGGAAAATACCGTAGCGCCGATGATCTCGGGCAAAGCGTCCGCGGTTACAAGGCGAAGACCTATATGGCAGGCCGGGGCCCCGCGGTGCTCGCAGCGATGGACCGCATCGCGGCGGAGACCGGGGCCACCCTGTCGCAGATCGCACTCGCGTGGGTTGCCGCGCAGCCCGGTGTGACCGCGCCGATCGCCAGCGCGACAAGCGTCGGGCAACTCGACGAATTGCTCGGCAGCCTCGACCTCAGGCTGAGCGACGATCATCTGACGGCGCTCGGCGCGGCCTGACGCACCCGCGCTGCGTTGCAACAAAAAACGGGCTTTCGCGCTTTCGCGCCGCTCTTTTAGCGGCTAAACCCTCGCGCCATGTCCACACTCCCCAAAACGCTCACCCTCGACACGTCGACCAGCCGCGCCAATCCGACGCCGCAGCCGATGAAGCGCCTGACGGTGCCGCGCATCCGCCAGCGCAAGGGCGGCGAGCCGCTCGTGATGCTCACCGCCTATACCGTCCGCATGGCGCAGCTGCTCGATCCGCATTGCGACATGCTGCTCGTCGGCGATTCGCTCGCGCAGGTCATCTACGGCCTGCCGCATACGGTCGGCGTGACGATGGACATGATGGCGTTGCATGGCGCCGCCGTGGTGCGCGGCAGCTATCATGCTGCGGTGATCGTCGACATGCCGTTCGGCAGCTATGAGGGCAGCCCGCAGCAGGCGTTCGACAACGCCGCGCGGCTGCTCAAGGAAACCGGCGCGGCGGCGGTGAAGGTCGAGGGCGGCAAGGTGCTCGCCCCGACGATCGAATTCCTGACCCAGCGCGGCATTCCGGTGATGGGCCATGTCGGGCTGACGCCGCAGGCGGTCAATATCCTCGGCGGCTATGGCGTGCGCGGCAAGAGCGAGGAGGAAGCGCGCTCGATCGTCGAGGATGCGGTCGCTGTCGCGCAGGCGGGCGCCTTCTCGATCGTGATCGAAGGCGTGCTCGAATCGATCGCGATCGAGATCACCAACAAGGTTGCGTGCCCGACGATCGGCATCGGTGCTTCGGCGCAGTGCGACGGCCAGGTCCTTGTCACCGACGACATGCTGGGCATGTTCGAACGCGTTCCCAAATTCGTGAAGCGCTATCAGGACATGGCAAGTGTCGTGAACGGTGCGGTCAAGGAATATGCCGACGAAGTCAGGTCCCGTTCATTCCCGACCGAAGATCAGACCTACGCCGGTTGACGGCCCGGCGGCCTGCAAGGTGAAACGCTTGGCGTTTTTCGGCGCCGTCGCTAAGGAAGCGGCGGGCCCTGGTGCCGATATCGAGTTTATGGAGGTTTGATTGGCCCTGAGCCCGACGAATGATGCCGCGCTGTTGCAGGAGGTCGACGAGGCTGTCCGCAAGGACCGGCTCGATACGATCATGCAGCGTTACGGCCGGTGGATCGTCGGCGGCGTGATTGCCGCCCTGCTGGCGTTCGGCGGTTATCTTTTCTGGAATCACCGGCAGGATGCCGCGCGCGGCGAGCAGGCTGAGGAGCTGGTCGCCGCATTCGAAAAGCTGGGCACGAACCAGCCGCGGGCCGCGACCACCGAGTTGCAGAAGCTCGCCGCAGAGGGCGATCCCGCCTATCGTGCGGTCGCGCAGATGCAGGAAGCGAATATCAAGGCGCAGACCGGTGACCTGAAAGCCGCCGCCGCGTTGATGGCGAAAGTCGCCGCCGATACCAAACTCGATCAGGCGCTGCGCGATCTCGCGCTGATCCGCCAGACGGCCTTCGAATACGACACGCTGAAGCCCGAAGTCGTCATCGCGCGGATGAAGCCGATGGTCGATGCGAAGGATCCGGCATCGAGCTGGTTCGCCAGCGCCGCCGAACTGTCGGCGACCGCGCATTACCAGCTCGGCCAGTTCGACCAGGCGGGTGCGCTCTATGGCCGCATCGCCAAATTGCCCGACGTGACCAAGTCGCTGCAGTCGCGCTCGGTGCAGATGGCGGGGATGCTCGGCGTCGATGCGGTGGCGGACCGGGCGGCGGACAGCGCCGCGGCCGAAAGCAAGGCGGCGCAAGGCGCTGCCGGGGACCAGAAAGGCAGCGCCGCGCCCAAGGCAGCGGCAGCCGCAAAGACCGAGGAAGCCAATTAATATGCGGAAAGCGCGTTTCGGAATTTATGCGGTGCTGCTCGCGCTGCCGCTCACGGCCTGCGGCGCGCTGAAGGGCAACGGCGGGCCGAAGACCCCGACCGTCGGCGATCGCGTGTCGATCCTGTCGAACGACAACAGCGTCAAGGTCGATCCGGCGACCGCGGCTATCGCGGTCGTGCTGCCCGAGCCCGCGGTCAATGCCGCCTGGGCGCAATCGGGCGGCAATGCGTCGAAATCGATGGGGCATCCGGCGCTCGGCGCGGCCCGCACCAAGCTGTGGGAAGCAAGCATCGCCGGCAGCACCAACAAGCAGCGGATCGCAGCGTCGCCGGTGATTGCCGACAACCGTCTGTTCGTCGTCGATACCGATGCCGTGGTCACGGCCTTTGCCGCCGATACCGGCGCCAAGCTCTGGAGCGCGTCGATCGGCAGCACAGGCAAGGATTTCAAGGATTCGCTGTTCGGCGGTGGCGCCGGGGTCGACGGCAATGTCGTCTATGCGACCAGCGGCGTCGGCGATGTCGCCGCGCTGAACGTTGCCGACGGGTCGGTCATCTGGAAGGTGAAGCCCGCAGGTCCGCTCCGCGGCGCGCCGACGATTGCCTTTGGCGGCGTCTACGTGATCAGCCAGGACAACCAGATTTTTGCACTCAATGCCGCCAATGGCCAGGTACAGTGGCAGGCGACCGCGTCGATGGAGGCGGGCAGCGTGTTCGGGGCCGCATCGCCGGCAGCGGGGCAGGGGACCATCGTCGCCGGCTTCTCGTCGGGCGAGGTGCAGGCCTATCGCTACGAGAACGGGCGCGACCTGTGGGAAGACGCGCTCGCGCGCACGTCGATGGCGCTGTCGGTGTCGACGCTGACCGACGTCGATGCCGACCCTGTCGTCGACCGCGGCCGCGTCTTCGCGCTCGGCCAGGGTGGCCGCATGGCGAGCTATGAGCTCGTTACCGGCCAGCGCAGCTGGGAAATCTCGATCGCCGGCATTTCGACCCCCTATGTCGTGGGCGAATGGGTCTATGCGATGACCGACGACGGCAAGCTGCTGTGCGTCGCGCGCGCGAACGGCAAGGTGCGCTGGCTGCAGCAGCTCGCGCGCTTCCGTGTCGAAACCGAAAAGAAGAAGAAGGACCCGATCCGCTGGACCGGCCCGATTCTCGCGGGCGGACGGCTGATTGCGGTGAACAGCGAGGGCACCTTGTCCGAATTCTCGCCGACAGACGGATCGCTGCTCGCATCGACCGAGTTCAAATCGCCGCTGTCGCAGACCCCGGTGGTCGCGAATAATATTTTGTACGTCCTCGCGGACGACGGGAAGATCACGGCCTGGCGCTGACACGGCGTCCGGGCCGGGGCGGCCCGGTAGAATACAGGGAATAACGTCATGTCGCGATTCGCGACGATTGCCATTGTCGGCCGGCCTAATGTCGGCAAATCGACGCTGTTCAACCGGTTGGTCGGCAAGCGCCTCGCGCTCGTCGACGACCAGCCGGGGGTGACGCGCGACCGCCGCGAGGGCGACGGCAAGCTCTTGGGCCTCGAATTCCGCATCGTCGATACGGCGGGCTTCGAGGATCATGACGCCGCGACGCTGCCCGGCCGGATGCGCGTGCAGACCGAAAAGGCGGTGCGCGAAGCCGACGCCGCCTTGTTCATGATCGACGGCCGCGCCGGCGTGACCCCGCTCGACGAGGAAATCGCGCGCTGGCTGCGCAGCGAAGACACGCCGATCATCCTCCTCGTCAACAAGGCCGAGGGGAAGCAGGGCGAAAACGGCCTGATGGAGAGCTATTCGCTCGGCTTCGACAATCCGATCGCACTCAGCGCCGAGCATGGCGAGGGCGTCGTCGACCTGTTCGACGCTTTGCGCCCGATCGTCGAGGCCTATGACGCGGCGGAAGCCGAAGCGCTGTCGCCCCCGGTCGAGGGCGAGGAAGACGAGGACGCGCCGCTCGGCCCGATGAAGCTCGCGATCGTCGGCCGTCCCAATGCCGGCAAGTCGACGCTGATCAACCGCATGATCGGCGAGGATCGCCTGATCACCGGGCCCGAAGCCGGCATCACGCGCGATTCGATCCGCGTCGACTGGCAATGGGAAAAGGACGGCGAGGTCCACGAGATCCAGTTGTTCGACACCGCGGGCATGCGCAAGCGCGCGAAAGTGGTCGACAAGCTGGAGAAGCTCTCGGTTGCCGACGCGCTCCACGCGGTCGATTTCGCCGAGGTCGTGGTGCTGCTGCTCGACGCGACCAAGGGGCTGGAGGCGCAGGACCTGCGCATCGCCGACAAGGTGTTGCAGGAAGGGCGCGCGCTGATCGTCGCGCTCAACAAATGGGACATCGCCGAAGATCCCTCGTCGCTGTTCAACGGCGTGCGCACCGCGCTCGACGACGGGCTCAGCCAGGTCAAGGGCGTGCCCGTACTCAGCATTTCGGGCGCGACCGGCAAGGGGATCGACACACTGGTGCGTGTCGCCTTCGAACAACGTGAGATCTGGACCAATCGCGTCTCGACCGCGCGGCTCAATCGCTGGTTCGAGGGCGCGGTGACCGCAAACCCGCCGCCGGCGCCGGGCGGCAAGCGGATCAAGCTGCGTTACATCACGCAGGCGCGCACGCGGCCGCCAACTTTCGTCGTGTTCGGGTCGCGAACCGATGCGCTGCCGGGCAGCTATGAACGCTATCTGGTCAACGGCATGCGCAAGGAACTGGGGTTCCAGGGCGTCCCGGTGCGACTCAATTTCCGTAATTCGCGCAATCCCTATGACGAATAGGGCATCGGCGCTGGTCGTCGATGCGCGCGGGATGCGCTGCCCTTGGCCGGCGCTCAGGCTGGCGCGCGCGATGCGCGACGTGTCCGAAGTGCTGCTGATCGCCGACGACCCGCAGGCGGGGCGCGAGGTCGCTGCGCTCGCCGACGAACAAGGCTGGCTGGTCGAGGACGGTGCCCCGGCTTCCGGCGAGCAGCGCTGGCGCGTCCAGCGGCGTTGACCCAGAACGGGGCGGCTTTTGTTCACCGTCGGCTATCGCTGTAACGTCTTTTTTACCCAACTTGAGGCATGGACCGGCGGGGACCACGGCCGAATTTGAATACCAAGGGACGGAACATTGGACGAAATCCTGGTCGATTGGGATGAGTTTCGCGCGACGCGCGCCCAATTGGGCGCCGCGTTCGTACGGATTCTCGGCTATTTTCGCGAGGACGGCATCAAATCGGTGGCCGCGATCGAGGAAGCGATGCGCGCGCGCGATGCGCGCGGCCTCGTCATGCCCGCGCATACGCTGAAAAGCGAAGCCCGCCAGTTCGGCGGCGAAAAGCTCGGCGCGCTCGCGGAGGATATCGAGGTCTTCGCGCGCCACTGCGTCGAAAGCCAGACCAGCCCCGAGGAATATCTGCCGCGCGTCGTCACGCTGCGTCCGCTGTTCGAGGAAACGCTCGCCGCGCTCGAGCGCGAAGCGAACCCGCTTGTTCAGCGCCGCCCGTCGGGTTTCGACCGCGCGATCGGTTACTGAACCTCCACTGTCTTTTTCATCGGCTGCAACCGCCAGCGCGACAGGCTGCGCCACAGCCATTCGAGCGGGCCATAGTGGTAGCGTTCGAGCCAGGGCTTTGACCAGAGCAGCATCGCGGCCCACATGCCGATGCAGAAGAGATAGAGCGGCAGGCGACCGACGCTGCCGAACAGGCCGAGCCCATAGCCGTAGAAGATCGTGGTCATCACGATCGAAGTCGTGAGATAATTGGTGAAAGCCATGCGCCCCGTGGCGGCGAGGCGTGCGCGTACCGCGTCGTTCGCCCAGGTTTTGATCAGCAACATGATCAGTGCCGCCCAGCCGACGGTCATCAGCGTGTCGAAAGGTATCGACAGCGAAAGCGTCGATCCGAAGATCGCGACCGCGTCGTAGCCGCTCTTTATCTGATAGACGGCGAGGCCGGCCAGCGGCGGAGCGGCGACGAGGAATGAGGCCAGCGCCCATTTGCGATAGCGCGCGGCGCTCCACTCGCCGGTCAACATCCGCGATTTGAATAATGCCATGCCGATCAGCATCAGGCCCATCGTTTCCCACAGGAACATGACGAGGAAGAAAAGCGGGTCGCCCGCCATCTCGCCAGTGCGGTGCGCGACGATGCTCGGATAACTGCCGAGATAGAGCGCAATCTCCTTGGCATAGGTCGGCGTTGAAGGGCCCATATCGGCGTTCATCTGGGCCAGCGCTTCCTTCATGCCCGCCGCAGCTTCGGGTGGCAGCGTGCCCGCCTGCGTCATTGCGAGCGATGACCAGAGGCTGCCGGGCAGGCCGATCCCGATCAGGAAAAAGGGGATCGACCAGAGCAGCAGCGCCTTCACCGAAAGATTGCGGAACAGGAAGAGCAGCAGGCCGCACATCGCATAGAGAAAGAGGATGTCGCCGAACCAGATCAGGTAGAAATGGACGAGGCCGAAGATCGCAAGCCAGAACATGCGCGAATAATGTGCGCTTGCGGCATTGCGGCCCGCCGCCGCGGCGCTGTCGATGACGAGCAGCGTGCTCGCGCCGAACAACATCGAAAACATGCCGCGCATCTTCGAATCGATGAAAACGAAGTTGAAGAACCAGGTCGCGACATCGGTACTGCCCGGCGGCCCGGCGGCGGCGGGGTTCGAATAGGCGGGAAAGGGCAGCGCGAAGGCGACGATATTCATCGCCAAAATGCCCATCACCGCAACGCCGCGAATGGCATCGAGGCTTTCGTAACGTGTTGCCGCCGCCTGTTCGTCCATGCCCCGTTCCCCTTCGCCCGATGGGTATCGCTCGCGCGGAAGAGCGTCGAGCGGTTTCTTGTGCGCGACAGGGAGGGTATCGACGCACTATTGACATCTATGTCAGTAATGCTATCTGGACAGCATCACCTGATTCGAACGGGAACGACCATGACCCCCACCATCTTCTCCCACCCCGACCGTCAGCCGCAGAAGTTCCGTCCGTTCAGGGCGTTTGCGCACTTCCGCAAGCTCATCAGGGACAAGGAAGACACCGAACAGGTCTTCCACATCTTCGAGAATCTGCCTCGCAAGGGCTTCATGGACGACGCGCGCGCCTTCGTCGAAAGCGATTTCGGCCGGAAGCTGATGGAGCGCGAACCCTATCTGCCCGACCTGCTCGACGATCATGCATGGATCGACGAACTGCCCGAGGGCAGCGTCGGCCACGCCTATGTCACTTTCATGCGCCGCGAGGGCCTGTCGGCCGCGGGTCTCGTCGCCGAGAGCGACAAGATGGGTCGTCCCAAGTTCGACGACCAGGTGCAATGGTATTCGAACCGCCTGCGCGACACGCACGACCTGTTCCACATCCTGACCGGCTATGGCCGCGACGCGCTTGGCGAACAGTGCGTGCTCGGCTTCACCTATGGGCAGACGGGCAATTACGGCAATTTCTTCATTGCCTATGCCGGCGGTTATGAGGTCAAGCGCGGCATCAAGAGCGATGCGCCGGTGTTTGGCGCGATCCGTCAGGGACAGCGCCACGGCAAGGCGGCGAAGGCGATCATCGAACAGGATATCCGCGCGCTGCTCGCCGAACCGCTCGAGGCCGCGCGCGCGCGGCTCGGCATCGCGAAGCCGACGCTGTATGAGGAAGCGCACCGCGCCTATCGCAACCGCGGTATCGATCCATACAACTTCCTCGCGGCAAAGGCCGCGGCGGCCTGAACCTAGATCCTCCCCATCGCTTCGGGAAGGGGAGGATCTATTTCAGCTTGGCGATCAGCGCCTGTGCCGCCGCCGGGTTGCGGACCTTTGCGCCCGATATGAAGAAGAGATAGACGTCGCGATCGCCCTTCGCCCAGTCCTTGGCGCGCTTCGCCCAGCTGTCGAGCGCCTTGTCTTCATAGCCGGTTTCGACATCCTCTTGGCTACGCTGGAGCCGCGCATAGGTGAAGTCGGCAGTCTGTTCGTCGATGCAGGGGAATTCGTCGCTGTCGGCGAAAACGACCGCCATGTTGCGCTCGCGCAGCAGGTCGATGAAGGCCTGATCGCGGAAACTGTCGTGCCGTACCTCGATCGCGTGGCGCAGCTTCAGGCCGTCCTGCGTATCGGGAAGCAGGTCAAGGAAGCTCGCGAAATCGTCGCGATCGAACTTCTTCGTCGCCATGAATTGCCAGTGGATCGGGCCGAGCCGGTCGCCCAGCCGCGTCAGCCCCTGCGTCAGGAATTTATCGATCGATCCGGCGCCCTCGGCGAGTACCTTGCGGTTCGTGGTGAAGCGTGACGCCTTGACGCTGAACCTGAAACCGTCGGGGACCGATGCGGCCCAGTTCGCAAAGCTCTCGGGCTTCTGGCTGCCATAATAGGTGCCGTTGATCTCGATCCCGGTCAGATGCTCGCCGGCATATTCGAGTTCGCGCTTCTGCGGATGTTTCGGTGGGTAGAAGGTCCCGCGCCACGGCTCGAAGGTCCAGCCCCCGATTCCGACATGGATGCTCATCGGCTTGTCACTCCTTAACCGGTGGTTCCGGCTGCGTCCAGTTTGCCACCCGGCGCCGCACGGCCGCGGCAAGTTCGTCCATCGTCGCCACCTGTTCTACGCCATAGCGTTCGGCCGTGATATCGACATTGCCCTTGCGCCAAAAGCCTTCGGGGCAAAGCAGGATCAATTTTCCGCCGCGCGCATGGAGGCCCATCTCGAGCAGGCTGACCGGGCTTTGCGATCCCGGGGCAAAATACATGACGATGATGTCGGCCGATTCGAGCGCGCCCAGTTCCCATTCGACCTGACGGCGAAATTCGGGTTCTTCCGCGACGGGTTTCCATGCCGGGTTCCAGTCGGGGCGCCGCGGGTTGAGAAACACGACGTCAAGGTCGCCGAGCGATTTCACCAGCTCGGCCTGCCAGTCCGCCGCGCGGCCCATGTCGATGCTGCCGCCCAGAAAGATGCGCGGCCGCGCGTGATCGACGGGCAATTGCTGCGGCGATGTGACCGTGCGGGGCGCGGCCTGAACGGGCAGGGCGGTCGTCAGCAGCGCGAGTGCGACGAGCGCGCGCCGCATCAGGCGAGCGCCGCGTCGGCGCCCATCAGGTTCGGGAAAAAGCCTTCATGTGCCTCGCGCAGTTCGGCGAGCGTCACCTGATGGTCGCTGCCCTCCAGTTCGAACACGATGCGGTCCTTGATCGTGCGCCCGACCGGATCGACCGGCACGTCGGCGCGGCCCGCGGCGTCGAGGAAGTCGGCGAGGCACGTGTCGCACACCGTCACGAGGTAAAGCCCCTGATCCTCGCCGAAGAAGCTTTCGGCGACGCCGAAGGGCTGTTCTTCGCTGACGAGCACGCCGATGTTCGACTTCAAGGCCATTTCGGCGAGCGTCACCGCCATGCCGCCGTCGGAGACGTCGTGACAGGCGGTGATCCAGCCGGCGTTGATTGCGCCGCGGATGAAATCGCCGGTGCGCTTTTCGGCGCGCAGGTCGACGGGCGGCGGCGGGCCTTCCTCGCGGCCGAGGATTTCGCGCAGCCACACCGACTGGCCGAGATGGCCCGCGCGTTCGCCGACCGCCAATACGATATCGCCGGTGCGCTTGAAGCCGATGCCGACCGCGCGGTTCAGATCCTCGATCACGCCGACGCCGCCGATCGCGGGGGTCGGCAGGATCGCGCTGCCGCCGCCGGTCGCCTTGGACTCGTTGTAAAGGCTGACGTTGCCCGACACGATCGGATAGTCGAGCACGCGGCACGCCTGCGCCATGCCGTCGAGGCAGCCGGTGATCTGCCCCATGATCTCCGGGCGCTGCGGGTTGGCGAAATTGAGGCAGTTGGTGATCGCCAAGGGAGTGGCGCCGACCGCGCTGATGTTACGCCACGTTTCGGCGACCGCCTGCTTGCCGCCCTCGACGGGGTCGGCGTAGCAATAGCGCGGGGTGCAGTCGGTCGACATCGCGAGCGCGCGGTTGGTGCCGTGGATGCGGACCAGCGCTGCGTCGCCGCCGGTCTGGAGGGTGTCGGCACCGACCTGGCTGTCATACTGCTCGTAGATCCAGCGACGGCTGGCGATATCGGGGGTACCCATCAGCGTCTTGAGGTCCGCCGCGACGTCCTTCGTCTCGGGGACGTTTGTCAGCTCGGCCTGCTTCGGCGTCGGCACGTGCGGGCGGTCGTAGAGCGGCGCATCGTCGGCGAGCGGCGCGAGCGGAATGTCGCAGACGATCTCGCCATGATGTTCGAGCACCATGCGGCCCGTGTCGGTGACGGTGCCGATGACTGCGAAATCGAGTTCCCATTTGTGGAAGATCGCCTTGGCGAATTCTTCCTTGCCGGGCTTCAGGACCATCAGCATGCGTTCCTGCGATTCGGACAGCATCATTTCATAAGCTGTCATGCCGGTTTCGCGCTGCGGCACATCGTCCATCTTGAGGTGGAGGCCGACGCCGCCCTTCGACGCCATTTCGACCGACGAGCTGGTCAGGCCTGCGGCGCCCATGTCCTGAATCGCGACGATCGCGTCCGACGCCATCAGCTCGAGGCACGCCTCGATCAGCAGCTTTTCGGTGAAGGGGTCGCCGACCTGCACGGTTGGGCGCTTTTCCTCCGCATCCTCGCCGAAGTCGGCCGATGCCATCGTCGCGCCGTGGATGCCGTCGCGGCCGGTCTTCGAGCCGACATAGACGATCGGATTGCCGACGCCCGATGCGGCCGAATAGAAGATCTTGTCCTGTTCGGCGACGCCGACGGTCATCGCGTTGACGAGGATGTTGCCGTCATAGGCCTTGTGGAAATTGACCTCGCCGCCGACCGTCGGCACGCCGACGCAATTGCCGTAACCGCCGATGCCGTGAACGACGCCCGAGATGAGATGCTTCATCTTCGGATGGTCGGGACGGCCGAAGCGCAGCGCGTTGAGGTTCGCGACGGGGCGCGCGCCCATGGTGAAGACGTCGCGGAGGATGCCGCCGACGCCGGTCGCTGCGCCCTGATAGGGCTCGATGTACGACGGGTGGTTGTGGCTCTCCATCTTGAAGATCGCGGCGAGTTTCTTGCCGTCGGGCCCTTCGCCGATGTCGATGACGCCCGCATTTTCGCCGGGCCCGCAGATCACCCACGGCGCCTCGGTCGGCAGTTTCTTGAGGTGGATGCGCGAGCTTTTGTAGCTGCAATGCTCGGACCACATGACCGAGAAGATGCCGAGTTCGACAAGGTTCGGTTCGCGCCCGAGCGCGTGCAGGACGCGATCATATTCCTCGGGCGAAAGCCCATGCTCGGCGACGATTTCGGGGGTGATGGCGGGCGCTTGCTGAGTCATGGCGCGCCTTTAGCCGCACAGGCGCAAAACGAACAGACCCCATGATGCATTTTGCGCCATGGGGTCTGTCGTCGGAGGGCGGGGTTCAGCGCGCGGCGAGCGTGGTCGTCTCGATCTTGAGCGGTTCGACGTCGCGCAGCGCGAAACTGACCTGCTGCGAACCGACGGTGCCGCGGACGCGGTGCTGGCCGACGCGGAGCGTGAACGGCTTGCCAGTGCGTTCCTCGACACCGCTGATGACGCGCGTGTCGCCGACCTGCGTGACGGTGTAGCTATAGGTCGCGCCTTCATGTTCGAAACGCTTGGTCGCTTCGTCCTTGGCCAGCGCAGCGGTCGGTGCCAGCGCGAGCAGGCCGACGACGGGGAGAATGAATTTTTTCATGGTGCAAGTCCTTGTCAATGAACAACGTCGGTTGAACAAAACTTGCCTTCGAGCCCCTCTCTTCTTGTGCGGTGCAACATGGCTGGCTGGACGGGCGCCAGCAATTGCAAAAAACAGAAACGCGATTGCGCCGAAGCGAAGCGATCAGCGGGCGACGAGCCGCCGGTTCGCGCCCGCCCATGCGGCGGTGCCGGACAGCAACGCATAAGCGAACAGCATCGTCGCCGGCACGGCGAGCGAATAGACGGGCTCCTTCGGACCGAACCAGTCGACGGCCTGCGCAAAGGCCAGCAACCCGGCGAGCACCCAAAGCCGGCGATTGCCGCCAGAGGCTTCGGTGCGGCGCAGATAATAGAGGAAGGCGCTGCCGATCAGCAGGATTTCGAGCGGCATCGCGATCAGCGGGTGATTCCACAGTCCGAGCCCAAGCTTGGGCGGTGCGCCGTAAAGCGTCAGGTCGGGGATATGGACGAGAAGGTCGATGAACCAGTGCGAGACGACGACGAGCGCGGCACCGATGGCGGCTTCCCTGCGCCTTGTCGCGAACCAGACGATCGCACCGAATGTCATCGCCCAGATCAAGGCGCCGAGCAGGCTGTGCGTGTAGGGCATGTGATGCAGGTCCATCGGGTTCATCGCGGTGATGCCGGGAACGATCCGCATCGCCTCGATGCCGGGGATCAGCAGCGCCGCAAAACCGATATCGACCAGCTGCGCCGCAACGAACAGCGTACCGAGCTCCGCCGCCCTGGGACGAGCTGCGGCGATCAGCGCGGGAGCGAAATGGCCGATGAACATGGTGCGACGCTATCGGTCAAAATCGCCACGTCAAGCTTGACCGGACGGGGGCGAAGAGGCCAAAGCAGGGCCATGACGGACACCCCCGAAGCCGCCGGCGTCGCCGACATCGCATCCCTGTCGTTCGAGGCAGCGATGGGCGAGCTTGAGACGATCGTGCGCCGGCTCGAAAGCGGCGACGTCAGCCTCGAGGAATCGGTGACGCTCTACGAACGTGGCCATGCGCTGCGCGGCCATTGCGAAGCGCGGCTTGCGGCGGCGCAGGCGCGGATCGAACAGGTCAGCCTCGGTGCCGACGGCCGGCCCACGGGAACCACCCCCTTCGGCGAAAGCTGATCCGGAATGGCGCTCGTCGACGACGAAGTATCGCGCGGGACGCAATTGCTCCTTTCCTCGCAGGCGGAGGTCGCGGCGGGGATCGACGGGCTGTTCGACCAGCTGCTGGCGGTTCCGTCGGATCCGCGCGGGCCGCTTTATGAAGCGATGCGCCATGCGGCGGTGGCCGGCGGCAAGCGGCTGCGCCCGCTCCTCGTGCGCGCCGCCGGCGACCTCTTTCACGTCGATCGGGCGTTGACCCTGCGCGTCGGCGCGGCGGTCGAGGCGATGCACGTCTATTCGCTGATCCACGACGACCTGCCGTGCATGGACGATGACGACATGCGTCGCGGAAAGCCGACGGTGCACAGGGCGTTCGACGAAGCGACGGCGGTGCTCGCGGGCGATTCGCTGCATGCCCTCGCGTTCGAATGGCTGTGCGATCCGGTGACGAACGCCGACCCGTTCGTGCGCGCCGAGCTGTGCTGCGAACTCGCGCGCGCCGCGGGGCCCGCGGGCATGGCGGGGGGGCAGATGATGGACCTCGCCGCCGAGACGTCGAATTTCGACCTGCCGACGGTGACGCGGCTCCAGCAGCTCAAGACCGGCGCGCTGATCGCCTTTTCGGTCGAGGCGGGGGCAATACTTGCGCGTATTCCGGCCGAAGGGCGCAGGCCCCTGCGCGGTTATGCGCGCGACATCGGGCTCGCCTTCCAGATCGCCGACGACATCATGGACGTCGAGGGCGACGAGGCGCTCGCGGGCAAGGCGCTGCACAAGGACGATGCCGCGGGCAAGGCGACCTTCGTCACCCTGATGGGGATCGATCGTGCGCGCGAACAGGCGGGACTGCTCGTCGAACAGGCGATTGCGCATCTCGGCGGCTTCGGTGAAGAGGCGGCGCTGTTGCGCGCGATCGCGCGCTATGTCGTGGAAAGGGATCGTTGATGCGGGTGGGGGTTTATCCGGGGACGTTCGATCCCATCACGCTCGGCCATATGGACATCATCCGCCGCGGCGCGAAGCTGGTCGACCGGCTGATCATCGGGGTGACGACGAATATCGCGAAATCTCCCCTGTTCGACGACGACGAGCGGATTGCGATGGTGAAGGCCGAAGTCGCAGGGATCGATGGCGATATCGAGGTCGTCGGATTCAATTCGCTGCTGATGGACTTTGCCGACGCCCAGGGCGCGTCGATCATCGTCCGCGGCATTCGCGGCGTCACCGATTTCGAATATGAGTATCAGCTGACGGGCATGAACCGCCAGCTCAACGCGCGTGTCGAAACCGTCTTCCTGATGGCCGACGTCAGTCTTCAGCCGATCGCATCGCGGCTGGTCAAGGAAATCGCGATCTTTGGCGGAGAGATTCACAAGTTCGTGACGCCTGCGGTGCGCGAAGCGGTGGTCGGCCGCATCGCCGAGCGGGGGCTCCTTCAGGGTGAGCGCTGATACCGATCATTGAGCGTTCAGCTTTTTCCCGCTAGGGCGCGCCATCGGGGCGCAAATCCAGCTTGTTATTCTAGAGGCCGATCCAGCATGAAATCATCCTTCCGCCCCTTGGTTCTCACGGCGATGGCGTTCGGTCTCTCGGTTGCGGCGATCGCACAGGATGCGCCGCCCGCGCCCGGCCCGAATCCGGAAGAAAGCCAGCCGCCGCCGCCGGTGGAAACCCCGGCTCCGGCGCCCGTCGAAACGCCGGCCGCGCCCGCGGCGACCGAGAGCGCACCGGCGGCGGAAGTCCCCGCGGTGCCGGCGATGACGCCCGACCAGTATATCAACAACCCCGAATATATGCTCAACCTCGACCTCTCGACCGGCGGGCGGGTCGTTATCCAGCTCTATCCGAACGTCGCGCCGAACCATGTCGAACGCATCAAGCAACTCGCGCGCGCGGGCTTCTATGACGGGATCAAGTTCCACCGCGTGATCGACGGCTTCATGGCGCAGACGGGCGATCCGACCGCGACGGGGCAGGGCGGCTCGCAGCTTCCCGACCTCAAGGCCGAATTCAACCCGACGCCGCACCTGCGCGGCACGCTCTCGATGGCGCGTGCCGAGAATGAGGACAGCGCGAACAGCCAGTTCTTCATCATGCTCCAGCCGCGCTTCTCGCTCGACCGCCGCTACACCGCCTTCGGCCGCGTCATTTCGGGCATGCAATATATCGATGCGGTCCATAAGGGCGAGCCGCCCGAGGTGATGTCGCGCATGGTCCAGGTTTCGGTCGCTGCGGACAACAAGCCGATGCCGCCGGCGTCGATGCTGACCGAAACGGTGTCCGTCGCGCCGCCCGCGGTGACGGTCGACGAGCTCAACGCCCCGATCAAGCAGTAAGCGCCGGGACGCGCGAGCCTTCATGCGCGTCGACGCCTTCGATTTCCATCTGCCCAACGAGCGTATAGCGCTGCGCCCGGCGCGCCCGCGCGATGCGGCGCGCATGCTCGTCGTCGATGGCGGTGAGATCATCGATGCCGGGGTCGCCGACCTGCCGGCATGGCTGCGTCCCGGCGACTGCCTTGTCTTCAACGACACGCGTGTCATCCCGGCGCAACTCGAAGGCCGACGCGGCGATGCCAAGATCGGCGCGACGCTCCACAAGCGCATCGATCTCCGCCGCTGGCAGGCATTTGTGCGCAACGCCAAACGGCTGCGTATCGGCGAGACGGTCGATTTCGGGGCAGGGGTCGAGGCAGTCGCCGAGGAGCGGCTCGCCGACGGCAGCTTCGTCCTCGCCTTCGCCGGCGACGAGCCGGTCGAGGTCCTGCTCGAACGCGCGGGCACGATGCCGCTCCCGCCGTATATCGCGGGCAAGCGCCCGACCGACGAGGAAGACCGCAGCGACTACCAGACGATGTTCGCGCGCGAGGACGGCGCGGTCGCGGCGCCGACCGCTGCGCTGCATTTTACGCCCCGTCTGCTCGAAGCGCTCGCCGCGGCGGGCGTCGCGACCGAGACGCTGACGCTGCACGTCGGTGCCGGCACCTTCCTGCCGGTAAAGGCCGACGACACCGAAGACCATGTCATGCACGCCGAATGGGGGCGCATCGACGCCGACACCGCGGCACGCCTCAACGCGGTGCGCGCTGCCGGTGGCCGCATCATCGCGGTCGGCACGACGAGCCTGCGCCTGCTCGAAAGCGCGGCGCAGGCCGACGGCGCGATCGCGCCCTTTGCGGGCGACACCGCGATCTTCATCACGCCCGGCTATCGTTTCAGGGCGATCGACGGGCTGATGACCAACTTCCACCTGCCGCGCTCGACCCTGTTCATGCTGGTCAGTGCGCTGATGGGACTGGAGACGATGCAGGCCGCATACGTTCATGCCATCGAAAGCGAATATCGCTTCTACAGCTATGGCGACGCGAGCCTTCTGCTCCCGCGTCAGAGCGACCGGTCGGCGTAAACCGACATCGCTTTCGCGATGAACTCGGGGCATCCCGGCAGCTCGCCATCGTCATAAGTGCCGCGGAATTCGGGATTCTCGACATAATAGCGACCGAGCTTTGCAAAGGCCGCAGCGTCGGGTGTCCAGCTATGCGATACCCAGCGGTAGTGGCGGTCGGTGACGGCCTGCACGGCGTCCGACGCGGGCCCGGCGCCTTCGCGGAACAGGCGTTGGAAATCGGCGCGGATCGATTCCATCTCGGCCTGGATCGCTGCCACCTGCTCCTTGCTGAATGATCGCGCCTTGGCCTGTGCCGCGGCAACGGCCTCCTTGCCCCAGAAGCTTTCGGCCTCGCGCTGCCAGCGGTCGCGCGTCTCGGGGGCGATGCCGGCATAATAGTCGTTGTCTTCCATCTCTTCGTTCCTTTCCAGTGATGCGATCGTGCGATCGATGGTCTGGATGAGGTCCCGATATTGCGCGATCCGGCCTTCGAGCGCGGCACGGTGTTCGCGCAGCGCGGTCAGCGGGTCGAAGGCGGGGTCGTCGAGTATCGCGCCGATTTCGGCGAGCGGCATGCCAAGCTCGCGGTAGAAGAGGATCTGCTGCAGCCTGAGCAGTTCCTCCTTGCCGTACCAGCGATAACCGTTGGCGCCGACGTGGCCGGGCTTGAGCAGGCCGACCGCATCATAATGATGCAGCGTCCTGACGCTGATCCCCGCTGCCCTTGCTACCTGCCGAACCGTTCGCACCTGTCGTCTCCTCATCACCGGACGGTCCATCGGGGATGACGCAGCGTGAGGGTCAAGCGCTTTCGGACGGCAATGCCGATTTCCTTTTCGCGGGGGATGGAAGCGGTTCGGCGCGTTCGGCCACGACGTGGAGACCCGTCGTTCGAAGATCGCCGTCGCCGTCGATGCGATCGCCGATTATATCTCGATCGTGAACCTGATTTTCGCCGGGTCGACCCCCGCAGCGCGGGCTATTTGCGCCTTGGCCTTGGCGACGAGCTCGTTCAGATTTTCGGTTTCGTCGAAGCCGAGCAGTTCGGAGACCTCGACGCCGAGCGCCACGGCGAGCGCCTCCATCCGGCCGGCTTTCGGGCGTGCCTTGTCGAGCTCCCAGGCCGAAATGGACGGTTCGCTGACACCCAGCCGCGTCGCGAGCTGGCCCTGGGTCAATTCGCGGGCGCCGCGAAGCCTTTGCAGGCGGACACCGAAACTCTCGGCGGCCGGAGCAGGCAGATCTTCGGGCGCATGCGCGTCCGGCCCGACCACGCTGCGCAGCTGCGCGGCGCTCAGCGTCGCGGGCGAGATCGGGATTTCGAACTGACAGCCCGCAAGCTGACCGCTGGTCCAGATGACCCTTGTCGCGGTCTTGCCGCTATGTGGCAGGTTGATTTCGATCACTTCGCCGATTTCGAGCGGTGCCCCGCTCTCGACGAGCATCCCGGTCGCCGAAATATTATGAACCAGCGCCTCGATTTCGGTACCCGTCGCTTTCGACCCATGGAGCGGAAGCCGCAACTGCCTGCGCGACGCGCGTCCCTTGCCGGCCGATCGCGGGTTGTTGTTAAGATATACGGTCATTGGCATGCGGCACCCATCGCGAGGCCAATATTAATATCCGGCTTCGATGGAAGGTTAATGAGGCAGGACGAGCGAAAGTCGCGAGGGCAGCAAGGCGCCGGCGGCAGGCGCTCCGCGCAACGCACTCTGATGCTTCGCTTCGGAGTAAACCCTTGGATATTTACACTATCGCAATCCCTCTCCCGGCATAGCGGTCGCGAGTGGGGAACAGCTGAAGAGTTTGTTTGATGAACGTGCCATCGCGGATGGATACGGACGACCGGGGCAAGGACGAGGGCGAGGCGAACCAGCTCGGCTTTTTCGGCCGGATCGGTTCGCGTTCCGGCAGGCGCGGCGATGTCGCAGCGGCCCTGCAGACCCGTGAAGCTTTGCTCCTCCTCCGGAATTATGAGGAAAGCGGGCAGGGCTGGTTCTGGTCGAGCGATGCAAAGGGGCGGCTGACCTATATCACGGATTCGGTCGCCCGGCTGATGGGGCGTACGGGCAGCGGGCTGCTCGGCACGGCGTTCGTCGATCTGTTCCTTCCCGTCGACAGTCACGGCGAGCGTCAGCGCACCTTGCCCTTTTTGCTTACGCGGCAATCGAAGTTCGACGAATTGCCGTTGCGCAGCGCGTTCGAGGGCGACGATCGCTGGTGGGCCATTTCGGGGCGTCCCCAGTTCGATGACGCAGGCCGGTTCACCGGCTATCGCGGCAGCGGCACCGATATCACAGCGCAGCGCCGTTCGGCGGAGGACGCGTCGCGGCTTGCGCTCTATGACTCGCTGACCGGGCTCGCCAACCGGTTCAATATTTCGAAAAAGCTCGACACGACGCTGGCGGCCTTTGCGCAGCAGCAGCGGTCGTGCGCGATCATGCTGCTCGATCTCGATCGTTTCAAACAGGTCAACGACACGCTCGGCCACCCGGCGGGCGACGCGCTCCTGAAGCAGGTTGCCGAACGCCTGCTCAGGATCGTCGGCGACAAGGAAATGGTCAGCCGGCTGGGCGGCGACGAATTCCAGATCATCCTTCCCGACATCGAGGATCGCGGCAAGCTGGGCGACATGGCGGCCGATATCATTGCCGGCCTGTCGCAGCCCTATTCGGTCGAGGGCAGCCGCTGCATCATCGGGGCGTCGGTAGGGATCGCGATCGCGCCCTTCGACGGCCTCAGCAGCGACGATCTTGTCCGCAACGCCGACCTCGCGCTCTATGCCGCGAAGGGGAATGGCCGCGGCCGGTTCAGCTTCTATTCGAGCGAGCTTCACACCGCGGCCGAGGATCGCCGCGCGCTCGAGGACGATCTGCGCGACGCGCTGGCACGGGGCGAGATGACGCTGCTCTATCAGCCGGTGGTCAATTCCAGATCGAACATGGTGAGCGGGGTCGAAGCGCTCATCCGCTGGACGCACCCCGAACGCGGCGTGATCTCTCCCTCGGTGTTCATTCCGATCGCCGAGGAGGCGGGCCTGATCTGGAAACTCGGCGAGTGGGTGCTGCGCACCGCGTGCGAAGATGCGGCCAGCTGGCCGGGCGACATGCGCGTCGCCGTCAACGTTTCGCCGATCCAGTTCGCAAATGCAGACCTGCCGGGGATCGTCGCCAGGACACTCGCGACGACCGGGCTCGCGCCCGACCGGCTGGAGCTGGAAATCACCGAAAGCGTGTTCCTGGGCGACACAGCTGAAACGGCGCTGATGTTCAAGTCGCTGAAGGATTTGGGCGTTCGCCTGGCGCTCGATGATTTCGGCACCGGCTATTCCTCGCTCGCCTATCTGCAATCGGCGCCGTTCGACAAGATCAAGATCGACCAGAGCTTCGTTCGCGACGCGACGATTCCGGGGTCGCGCAATGGCGCGATCATCGCCGCGATCGTCGCGCTCGCCGAGGCACTCGAGATGGAAACGACCGCCGAAGGCATAGAATCGCTCGATCAGCTCGAACTTGTCCGCAAGCTGAACGTCAGTCATGTCCAGGGCTATGTGTACAGCAAGGCCGTGCCACAGGCGGAGTTGCTCGAACATGCCGGGGGCGCATGGACGATCAAGCCGACGGGCCCCGCCCGGCAGCGCAACGATCGTTTCTCGCTATTCCGCAAGGTCGGAGCGATCCACGACAATCATCGTTATTCCGTCGTGATTCGCAACCTGTCGAGCACCGGTGCCTTTATCGACGGCTTGCTGGATGTGCCTGTCGGCACGCGTTTCGTCATCGATTTCGGCGAAGGACAGCTTGTCACGGCAACCGTCCGCCGCTCGATGAAGCATCAGCAGGGCGTCGAATTCGAACAGACGATGGTTAGCGACGGCAACGGCGGACTGTGCACGCGTCACCGCGTTTCGCCCTATCTGATCGCGGCAGCGACGCAACAGACAAGCGCGCTCGCCTTGCCGTCCTTCACCACCACCAACGACTGGAAAGCCGCCTGATCGGGGAACCGGCCACGCGTTGACCCGTTTCGTCCCTGACCGCCAACGGACGGAGACGAACATGACCGGGACCAGGATCTTTGCGCGGCTGAAGGCCGATCACGACCGGCATCGCGAACTGCTCGACCGGATCGACGCGACACAAGGCGACAGCGACGAGCGTCGCTATCTGTTCGAGGCGTTCCGCGTCGAAGTGACCGCGCACGCCGCGTCGGAGGAAATGTCGCTCTATGCGACGATGCTCGCAAACCCCGATCTGCGCGACGAGGCGCAGCACAGCGTCGCCGAACACAAGGAGATCGAGGATTATCTGACCGAACTTTACGAGATGGATTTTTCCTCGACCGGCTGGCTGACGCGCTTCCGGACGATGAAGGAGCGCTACCTCCACCATATCGACGAGGAGGAGGAAGAGATGTTCCCGCAGGCGGAGAAGGGGCTGTCGGACGCCAAGAAGCGCGAACTTGTCAGGATATTCGAGAAGGAAAAGCCGAAGGAGAAGGCCCGGGCGGCCGAGGAGGAGCCGTCGAGCGAGGAAGCGAAGGCCTGACCGCCCGGCTCGACTTTTGGCGTCCGCGCCGCCATAGGCGCGCGCCATGAGCGACAGATTCACCTTTTCGATCGCCGCGACCGACGGCGCCGCACGCACCGGCACGATCCGGATGCAGCGCGGCGAAATCCGCACCCCCGCCTTCATGCCGGTCGGGACCGCCGCGACGGTGAAGGCGATGCGCCCGGCCGAAGTGCGCGCGACCGGTGCCGACATCATCCTCGGCAACACCTATCACCTGATGCTCCGCCCGACCGCCGAGCGCATGGCGCGGCTCGGGGGTTTGCACAAGTTCATGGGCTGGGACCGGCCGATCCTGACCGACAGCGGCGGTTACCAGGTGATGAGTCTGTCGGCGCTCACGAAGCAGAGCGAGGAGGGGGTTGCGTTCAAGAGCCACCTCGACGGTTCGCGGCACATGCTGACCCCCGAACGCTCGATGGAGATCCAGCGGCTGCTGGGCAGCGACATCGTGATGGCGTTCGACGAATGCCCGCCGAACGGCGTCGATGCGAAGCGCGCCGAGGCCAGTATGGAACGGTCGATGCGCTGGGCGGCGCGCAGCCGCGCCGGTTTTGACGCCGGCGAGGAGCATGCATCGCGCTCGGCGCTGTTCGGCATCCAGCAGGGCTCGCTCGACGAGAAGCTCCGCGCCCGTTCGGCCGCCGCGCTCACCGAAATCGGTTTCGATGGCTATGCGATCGGCGGACTTGCCGTCGGCGAGGGGCAGGACGCGATGTTCGGCGTGCTCGACTACGCCCCGGGCCAGTTGCCTGCCGACAAGCCGCGTTACCTCATGGGGGTCGGCAAGCCCGACGACCTCGTCGGCGCCGTCGCGCGCGGCGTCGACATGTTCGACTGCGTGCTTCCGACGCGTTCGGGCCGCAACGGGCAGGCCTTTACCCGCGACGGGCCGGTCAACATCCGCAACGCCAAATTCGCCGAAGATCAGGCGCCGCTCGACGCCGATTGCGGTTGTCCGGTTTGCGCAACCTGGTCGCGCGCCTATCTGCACCACCTCGTCCGCTCGGGCGAGATGCTCGGCGCGATGCTGATGACGCAGCATAATCTGCACTTCTATCAGGATCTGATGCAGGGAATGCGCGATGCGATCGGCGCCGGCGTGTTTGCGGCATTCCAGCGGGATTTCGACGCGCGCTACCGGCGCTGAAAATCAGTCGAGTTTGCCGAGCAGATCGAGCAGGGACTGCGGGATCGCCTCGTCCACGGTCGATTCATAGGCGCGGCGCAGGGCGCCGTTGACGTCCTGTCCCTTGGTCGGAGGTTTTTTATCCGCGTCCTTTCCGGAGGCCTCGCCGCGCGGTGCACCGGTTTTAGACGACATTATCGAAGCATCCGCTGGACATGGGGCCTTTTGCTAACCGCGCGTACACCAAAGAGCAATGGCGCGTTTGTTCCTTCGGCATGAAACTATTTTGGCGGTAAATCGTTCCCAAAGGTCGAAATATATCGGATGGTGGCGGGGAAGGTTCGGGCTGATGTCCCTTTTCCGGACTCGCCCGCCAAATATCGTGCGGCTATCAGGAGATGAAATATGTCATTGGGTCAGTCGGTTGCGCCGCATCTTCCCTATCTGCGGCGTTATGGCCGGTCCATTTCCGGAAGCCAGCAGAGCGGCGACGCGCTCGTCGCGCGGTTGCTGGAGACTTTGGTCGCAAACCCCGGCGCGGTCGATACGGGCGCCGATCTGCGCGTCCAGCTTTACCGTCTGGTTCATGACAATTTCGGGCTGATGGCCGAACAGGTGGCGGCAAATGACGATGGTGCGCTGACCGATATCGCGATCGCCGATGCGCGGCTGCGCCGCATTCCCTCGCTCGCACGGCAGGCCTTGCTGCTCACCGCCGTCGAGGGATTCAGCGCCGAGGATACCGGACGCATCATCGGCCGCGATGCCGAGGCGGTGCGCGGGCTGATCGCGGACGCGACCGACGAGATCGATCGCCAGACGCGCGCGCGCATCCTGATTATCGAGGATGAGCCGATCATCGCGATGGACATCGAAATGATCGTCCGCGAGCTCGGGCACGACGTCGTCGGCGTCGCGACGACGCACCGCGAGGCGGTCGACGAGGCGCAGAAGCATCAGCCGGGGCTCGTGCTCGCCGACATCCAGCTCGCCGACAACAGCTCGGGGATCGAGGCGGTGCAGGAAATCCTGACCGAAGTGAAGGTGCCGGTCATCTTCATCACTGCCTTCCCCGAACGGCTGCTCACCGGCGACCGGCCCGAGCCGGCGTTCCTGCTCACCAAGCCCTATCAGCCTGCGACGCTCCGCGCCGCGATCTCGCAGGTGCTGTTCTTCGACGAAAGCACGATTCCCGCCTGACCGGTACCGCCCGTCCGCTTGTCACCCTTGTCACGCGCCGCGGCGCGGGTGATAGGGCGGGCGATGACGAAAATGGACGCCTCCCGCCGCCAGTCGGCGCTCGACCGGCTCGCCGCGCACGCGCCCTTTCTCGCACGGCTGGCGGAGCTCAACCCCGATGATGTGACGCGCTTTCTCGCCGGCGGGACCGATGCGGCGCTGGCCGCCGTTGCACCGCCGCTGGCGGGCGACGATGTCATGCGCACGCTCCGCCAGTGGCGCGGGCGGATGGCGCTGCTGCTGGCGCTCGGCGACCTGTCGGGCGAGCATGATGTCGCGACCACGACGCGCCTGCTGTCGGATTTCGCCGACCGCGCGTGCGACGCGGCGCTCGCCGCGGCCTTTGCCGAACGCGTTCCCGACGCGGAACCGCGCGGCCTCGCGGTGATCGCGCTGGGCAAGCTAGGCAGCCATGAGCTCAACTATTCTTCGGACATCGATCCGATCCTGATCTTCGACCCTGAAACGCTGCCGCGCCGTCAGCGCGACGACCCGGGCGAGGCGGCAGTGCGGATTGCGCGACGGATGACCGAGATCCTGTCGGCGCGCACCGGTGACGGGCATGTGCTGCGCGTCGACCTGCGCCTGCGCCCGCACCCCGAGGTGACGCCGATCGTGCTGCCGGTGAATGCCGCGATCTCCTATTATGAATCCGAAGCGCTGGCGTGGGAGCAGGCGGCGTTCATCCGCAGCCGCGCCTCGGCAGGCGACCGCGCGCTCGGCGAGCAGTTCCTTGCGGCGATCCAGCCCTTCATCTGGCGCCGCAGCCTCGATTTCCGGCAGCTCAAGGAAATCGGCGCGATGAGCGACCGGATTCGCGATCATTTCGCGCAGGGGCAGGCGTTCGGGCCGGGCTTCGACCTGAAGCGCGGGCGCGGGGGCATCCGCGAGATCGAATTTTTCGCGCAGGTGCACCAGCTCATCTACGGCGGGCGCGATCCGTCGCTGCGCGTACCGGCGACGGTCGACGCGCTCGCTGCGCTCACTGCAGCAGGCCGCATCGAACCCGACGTCGCCGTCCGGCTCGCGGATCATTATGCGACGCTACGCCGGATCGAGCATCGCCTGCAGATGATCGAGGACCAGCAGACGCACAGCCTGCCGACGCAGGCGGCCGCGCTCGATTGTGTCGCCGGCCTCGACGGCGAGGCCGACGGCGCGGCGCTGCTGGCGCTGCTGGCGCCCGTCGTCACCGATGTCGGCAGTTGTTACGACCGGCTGGTCGCCGAGCGCGCGGTCACGACCGACCTGCCACGCGAAGAGGGCGCGCTTGCCGGGCCATTGATGGCGGCGGGCTTCGATCCGCCCGATGCGGCGCTGCGCACGATCGCCGAATGGCGCGGCGGCAAGCAGCGCGCGCTGCGCAGCCCCGCTGCGCAGCAGGCGCTCGAAACGGCGCTCCCCGAACTGGTCAGGGCGCTCGGCTCGGCGCCCGATCCCGATGCGACCTTGCTGCGCTTCGACAAGCTGGTGAGCGGTCTTCCGAGCGCGATCAATTTCTTCCATCTGCTCGCGGCGCAGCCCGAACTTGCGAAGATCGCGACGCGCACGCTGTCGCTCGCACCGGCGCTGGCCGAGGCGCTCGGCGCGCGCGTCGAGCTGATCGAGGGGCTGATCGACAAGCGCGCGTTCGAGGCGCCGGCCGCCAAGGCCGAGTTGCTCGCCGAATGGCGCACAGGGCTCGCGGGGCTCGACTATGAGCGGCTGCTCGATCGTGTGCGCGACCGCGTCGGCGAACGCCGCTTTGCCTATGGCGTCCAGCTTATCGCCGGCGCGAACGACCCGCTCACCATCGCCTGCGGCTATTCCGAGCTTGCCGAAGCCGCGCTGCAGCTGCTCGCCGACGCGACGGTGGCGGAGTTCGTGCAGGCGCACGGCCGGATCGCCGACAGCGAACTCGTCGTGCTCGCGCTCGGGCGGCTCGGAGGGCGGGCGCTGACCCACGCGTCGGACCTCGATCTCATCTATCTTTTCACCGGCGATCATCTCGCCGAATCCGACGGGCCGCGCCCGCTCGGTGCAACGACCTACTACAACCGCCTCGCGCAGCGGGTGACCGCGGCGATGTCGGTGCCGACAGCGGCGGGCAAGCTGTACGACATCGACACACGCCTCCGGCCGCAGGGCGTGCAGGGGCCGCTCGTCGTCACGGTCGACAGTTTCGAACGCTATCAGCGCGAGGAGGCGTGGACGTGGGAGCATATGGCGCTGCTCCGCGCGCGGCCGGTCTATGGTTCGGATGCGGCGAAAGCGGAGGTGCAGCGGATCATCGACGAATTGCTCGCCATTCCGCGCGATCCGGCGAAGCTTGCGGCCGACGCTGCCGAAATGCGCGACAAGATCGCTGCGCATAAGCCGCCGCAGGGGGCGCTCGACATCAAGGGCGGGCCGGGAGGGCTCGTCGACCTCGAATTCGCGATGCAGGTGACACAGCTCGTCAGCGGCCAATGCCACGATCCGAATATCTCTGCTGCGCTTGGCTGCATGAAGGCGGCCGGGCTCGTGCCGTCCGAGGTCGTCGAGGCACATGGCCTGCTTGCGCGCATGCTGGTGATGCTGCGGCTCACCGCGCCCGAAGGCGAGCCGTCGACCGCCGCGGCGCGCCAGCTGGTCGCCAGCCAGTGCGGCGAACCCGGCTGGCCGCAACTGCTTGCCGCGCACGATGCCGCGCGGCAGGAGATCGCAAACTGGTGGGCCTCGATTCGCCCCGGACAGCAGGAGACAAAGCCGTGACCCTCGCAATCGGAGATGCCGTTCCCGCGGTAAAGCTGCTCGACGCCGACGGCGCGGCGATCGACCTTGCAGCGATGAAGGGCGCGCCGCTGGTCGTCTATTTCTATCCCAAGGCCGACACGCCGGGCTGCACGACCGAGGCGCAGGATTTTACGCGCCTCGCGCCCGAGTTTGCGCATCTTGGCGCGCAGGTGCTTGCCGTATCGCGCGATGCCCCCGCGAAGCTCTGCAAGTTCCGCGACAAATACGGACTGACCGTCCGCCTCGCTTCTGACGAGGACGGCGCGGTGTGCGAAGCCTTCGGCACCTGGGTCGAAAAGCAGAATTACGGCCGCACCTATATGGGGATCGAACGCTCCACCTTTCTCTTCGACCGCGACGGCAAGCTCGCGAAAGAGTGGCGCAAGGTGCGCGTCAAGGGGCATGCCGACGCCGTGCTGGAGGCCGCAAAGGCGCTCTGATGCAGTCGCTGGGTGAAGCCGCGCGTGCGGTCCTGCTCACGCCGGACCCGCACGACAAGCGCCGCGCGGCGCGTAGTCTGGCACGGGCATGGCGGCAGGGCCGGGTTGCGCATCGCTGCGATGTGCCGATGCCCGGGCAGCCCGCGTGGCCCGCGCGGCCCGAACTGCTCGCGCCAGCCCAGATGCCGCGCCGCCGCAAGGGCGGTTCGGAGCGGGGCCGTATCGCGATGCTTCACGCGCTTGCGCATATCGAATTCGTCGCGATCGATCTCGCGGTCGATCTGGTCGGCCGCTTCGGCGGCGAGTTCCCGCGCGGTTTCGTCGACGACTGGATCGGCGTCGCGGCCGATGAGGCGATGCATTTTGCGCTGCTCGACCGGCGGCTGCGCCAGCTCGGCAGTCATTATGGCGCGCTCCCCGCGCACGCCGGATTGTGGGAATCGGCCGAATCCACCGCCGACGATGTGCTCGCGCGGCTGGCGATCGTGCCGATGGTGCTCGAGGCGCGCGGGCTTGATGTCACGCCGTCGACCGTCGAACGCTTCCGGAACGCAGGCGACGAGGCCTCGGCCAGAATTTTGTCGCGTATTTACAACGACGAAATCCGCCATGTGAGCGCGGGCACAGTCTGGTTCCGGCAAAAGTGCGACGAAAGGGGATTCAACGTCGTCGAAACGTGGCAGACCCTCGTAAAATCGCGCTTTCGGGGCTCGCTGAAGCCTCCGTTCAACGACTCGGCGCGCCACGACGCCGGTTTAACGCAAGAATTCTACGCCGTTATTGCTTCGTAAGGATTGGGGCAGCACACAGGCTTCCGCGGGGGATGAGCAATCATCCAAAACCTGAAAACACCGGCGCCAAGGCCCCGTTTACGGACTTTGGCGACATGGCATATGCGGGGTCGTAGTTTTGATTAACACTCTTCTGGCGCAGAAGTTGCACCAAGTCGCAATCGTCTGCGCGGCAGCATGTTTCGGATTGGCCACCCCGGCCGTCCACGCCGCCGAGACCAGCGCCGACGCTGGTATTGTCGCTCCCGACGAACCCGATGACGACAGCTTCACCGCTGGCGTTCCGTCGACCGGCGAGGACAGCGAAGCGCGCGCAATTTTCCAGGCGTGGAAGCGTCTCGACACTGGCCTGACCGCCTCGATCGGCGTCGCAGTGCCTTCGCGCCGCCCGATCGACCAGATGTCGTTGTCGTCGTCGTACGGCATGCGTGTTCACCCGGTCACCGGCAAGGTCGCGCGTCACAACGGCATCGACATCCCGGCGCCGCACGGCACCCCGATTTATGCGACCGCCGACGGCATCGTCGGCCGCGCCCAGCGCCTCGGCGGCTATGGCAATTATGTCGAAGTCGAGCATGGCAATGCAATCCAGACGCGCTACGGCCATATGTCGTCGTACATCGTGGCTCCTGGCCAGTCGGTGAAGAAGGGCCAGGTCCTCGGTTACGTCGGGTCGACCGGTCGCTCGACCGGCAACCACCTCCATTATGAAGTCCGTATCGAAGGCGCGCCGGTCAATCCGATGCCGTTCGTTCGCTCGGACCAGATGGCGATCGCCGCGATCACGGGCAAGAATGTCGCAATGGGCGGTCCCGAATAACAAGCTTTATCGGTCGGAGAGGAGGGGCGCCAGGCGGGTCAACCGTCGTGGCGCCCTTTTCATTTGCACGCGAAGCCCTATCTAGCGGTCATGGCCACGCAGCTTTCCGATATCACCCTGTCGCCCGCCGCCGCCGCGCGGGTCCGCTGGATCGCCGATCGCAAGGGTGAAAGCGAGGCCGCACTGCGCCTTGCGGTCGACGGCGGGGGCTGTTCGGGTTTCACCTATCGCTTTGGTCTCGCCGAGAGCATCGACGCTGATGATGTCGTTACCGAGACCGACGGGGTGAAATTGGTGGTCGACCCGATCAGCATCGATCTGGTGCGCGGCTGTGTCGTCGACTTCGTCGATTCGCTCGGCGGATCGTCGTTCAAGGTCGAAAATCCCAACGCCGCCTCGGGCTGCGGCTGCGGGTCGAGCTTCTCGATCTGACGCCTTTCGCCGCGGGCTGCTTGCTGCCATAGAAGCGGCCATGAAAATCGCGACCTTCAATATCAACGGGATCAAGGCCCGTCTGCCGCGCCTCGTCGAATGGCTCGAGGAAACGCAGCCCGATGTCGCCTGTCTGCAGGAACTGAAATCGAGCGACGAGACGATGCCGACGAAGGAGATCGAGGCGGCGGGCTACGGCTTTCTCTATCACGGGCAGAAAGGCTTTAACGGCGTCGCGATCCTCGCGAAGGGGACGCAGCCGGTCGAGGTGCAGCGCGGACTCGCGGGCGAGGCCGAGGACGAACAGTCGCGTTATCTGGAGGCCGACGTCCACGGCGTCCGCGTCGGCTGCATCTACCTTCCCAACGGCAACCCGCAGCCGGGGCCGAAGTTCGATTACAAGCTGCGCTGGATGGCGCGGCTGCGCGAACGCGCGCAATTCCTCCTCGCGAGCGAAATTCCGACGGTGCTGACTGGCGACTATAACGTCATCCCGCACGACGACGATGTTTGGGATCCGCGCGCGATGTCGACCGACGCGCTGATGCAGCCCGAATCGCGCGATGCCTGGTTCCGCCTGCTCGGCGACGGCTGGACCGACGCGATCCGCAGCCGCCATCCGGCCGGCGGCGTCTGGACCTTCTGGGACTATCAGGCGGGCGGCTGGCAGCGTGATCACGGCTTTCGCATCGACCATCTGCTGCTGAGCCCCGCGCTCGCCGACCGGCTGGTCGATGCGGGCGTCGACAAGGATCACCGCGGGCGCGAAAAGGCGAGCGATCATGCGCCGACCTGGGCGATCTTCGACTAGGCGTCGGGATACAGCGTCGTCATCACCCGTTTCGGGTCGAGCGCATAATGATGCGCGACCGCACCGGCGATCACGCTTTCGAGGCTGCGGGTCGGCTTGAGGTCGCGGCCTTCATAGCGCGCCGCGGTACCGAGCCCCGGCCAGTCGGCCGATACCTTGCCGCCCTGCGCAAGGCCGCCGCCGAGCAGCATCGCGGTCGATGCGGTGCCATGGTCGGTACCGCCGGTGCCGTTGACCTCGACCGTGCGGCCGAATTCGGTCGCGACGATCACCAGCGTATCGTTCCACGCCGGGCCGAGCCCCGCCCGAAGCGCGCCGATCAACTGGTCGAGCCCGCGGAGTTGCGCCGCAAGCCGGCCGCGCTGGCCGCTGTGCGTGTCCCAGCCGCCGGTTTCGAGCATCATCACCCGCGCGCCGTCGGCAGGCAGCATCAGCGACGCCGCGAGCTTGCCGAGCTCGGCGCCGTTGCGACCATTGTTGCCGCCGATATCGCCTGCCAGCTCCTGCGTCTTCACCGCGCTGTCCCACAAGGGATGGAGCAGCGGATCGTTCGCATACATCGCGGTCAGCCGCGCGATCAGGTCGGCGTCGGCCTGCGGCAGGCGGCTCGGTGCATAGGTGCCGACCTGCACCGGCCCGCGAAGCGCGAGCGGCACGGCGGGCGCGATCGCGAGCGCATCGCGCTCGGCGGCGGGAAGCAGGGTGAGCAGCCGTCCGACCCAGCCGTCGTCGCGGCCATAGGGCCGCGATCCGCCACCCTCGAGCATGTTCTGCCCGTCGAAATGCGACCGGTCGCGATAGTCGGTCGCGACCGCATGTGCGAAATGCGCCTGCTGGCCGGTGTAGAGGCTGGCGGTCTGCGCGAGCGACGGGTGCAGCGTGAACATGCCGTCGAGTTTCGCGCCTCCCGCCGTCTCGTCGGCCATCGCTCGCCGCGCGGGGGCGAACGCTGGATCGCCGGTCGGGGCAACGGTCGCGAGCCCGTCGGCGGCGCCGCGCTGGATGATGAAGACGAGGCGCTTGGGTGTGCCCGCCGCCGCATAGGCAAAACCGGGGAGGGCGCCCGCAGCGGCGACGGCGATTCCCGACAGGATGATCGAGCGGCGCGAGAGGATCATGGGGTCTATCTCCGCAGGAAGGCCGGGCTGGCGAACAGCATCGCTATGCCCTGACCGGGGCTGTCGGCGCGCGCGATCGCTTCGGCGGTTTCGGGGGTGAGGGCATCGGCGAGCACGAGCGGCGCGAGCCGGCGCGCATCGGCGCGGTCGCCGATCCGCCCCGCGATGCGGCTCGCGAGCTCGACGCGTTGCATCAGCGCCGCCGACCCCGCCCAAGTCGCGACCGTGTCGTCATAGCCCTTCGGTGAGCCCGGGCGCCACACCGGCTGCCCGAGCTGGGTGAACATCGCGGCGATATTCTGTCGCTCGCCGAGTGCGGGTGTTTTCAATGCACGCAGCATCGACACGGTCCAGTCCCACGGCGATTTGAACATCGCGGGCGCCGCGGCCCAGGGTTCGGGCGAGGCGACGAGTGTGCGATAGAGCGACGGCAGGTCGCCGCCGGTCCTTGCGAAATCGCCGGCGAGCCGCTCCACGAGCGATGCGGGCGGTTCGTCACCGGTGAAATGCCGCGCCAGCTTGGTCGCGACATGGCGCGCGGTTGCCGGATGGACCGCAAGGTCGCGCAGCACGGCCTCGGCCTGCCTCGCTCCCGGCTGGTCGTAGCGCTTGCCGAGGATCGTCTGCGAACCGGGCTGGTGCAGCCGTTCGACGAACAGCGTTTCGCCGGGCCGCGCATCGGCCGGCATCAATCGCTGCCCCGCGCCGCGCCCGAGTCCCGCAACCGTCAGTCCGGTCAATGCCTTGGCAAAGCCCGTCACATCGGCCTGCGTATAGCCGGCGCGGACGCCAAGCGTGTGCAGCTCGAGTATCTCGCGCGCGAGATTTTCGTTGAGCCCCGGCGCCTGCCGGTTGCCGCGATTCCGGACACGCGTCGCGAATGCGCTGTCGGGACCGAAGCTTTGCGCCTGATCGAGATAGAGCAGCATCGCAGGATGGTGGACCGCAGCGGCCAGCAGGTCGGAGAATTTGCCCATGATATGCGGACGGATCGCCTCATTCTCGTAATTGCCCGCGAAGCCGACGACGGTCTGTTTATCCGCCGACACGGCAAAATGGTTGGACCAGAAATGGACCAGACGTTCGGCGAAGGGCGTCGGGGTCGCGACCGCGGCGGCGAGGCGCGCGCCCGCGGCATCGGCATAGTGGCGGCGAAAGCCCGCGCGCGCCATCCGTCGCATCGCCTCGGGCATCGCGTCGTCGCTATCGGGCATTGCCGCTTCGTTCGCCTCGCGGCGCATTGCCTGCCGCTCGTCGCGATATTCGGCATAGGCGGTCGCGATCGCCGCGCGCCCGGCAAGGCCCGTCAGCGCGGCGGGTGCAGGATCATAATCGCCGAGCTGACGCGTCAGCCAGTCTTTCGCATTGCCGATCGCCGGATCGTCGAACCTGCGGCCGAGGCCGAAGCGGTTGGCGGCAAGATACTGGGCTGCCATGACAAACCTTTCCGTACTCCAAACGCACGATGGCCGTCATTTGTCGCAAAGCTGTGCCAGCGATCAGAGCATCTTGTCGTAAATCTGGTACACGCGGTTGACCTTGGCCTCGATCGCTTCGGCGACCGCGTTCATCCCCTGGTTGTCGTCGAGCACCCAGCCGATATCGCCGCGCTCGGTGCCATAATCGCGTACCGCGTCGCGGCGGATATATTCGATCATCATGAAGGCGAGCGTGCTTGCCATGCGGCTGTTCTGCAGCTTTTTCGCGACGCCCATCAACGGCACGCGCAGGATATGGCTCTGCGGTTTGCGCAGCCACCAGAGCAGGCGCGCCCAGTTGAAAGGAAGTAGAGATCCGTCCATGTCGATCAGCAGCTGGTTGATGTTCGGCAGCACGATCATGAAGGCGACCGGCTCGCCGTCGACTTCGGCGACGCGGATCAGATCCTCGAAGACGATGTCCTTCAGTTTCTTGCCGACATAGGCGATCTCGCTGTCGGTCAGCGGAACAAAACCCCAATTGTCGGACCATGCATCGTTGAGCAGCCCCATGATCAGCGTGGCCTCGGCGGCGAAGCGGCGCTTGTCGACCTTGCGGATGCGGATGCGCGCGTTTTTCTCACCCGCCGCGACGATCCGGTTGACGATCGGGGGGAAGCCGTCGCTGATCGCGACGTCATAATTCAGGAGCTGCTTCACCGGCTGGTATCCGGCGCCCTCGACCCAGCCGCGATAGAGCGGGCTGTTGTGCCCCATCATCACCGTCGGCCGGTTGTCGAACCCCTCGATGAGCAGGCCGGGTTCGTCCCAGATCGAGATCGACAGCGGCCCCAGCGAGCGGTGCATGCCCTGGCCGCGCAGCCAGTCCTCGGCGGCGGCGAGCAGCGCCTGTGCGCTCGCTTCGTCCTCTGCCTCCAGTAGCCCCCAGTTGCCGGTGCCGGGCCCCATGCCCTGTTCGGCGGGCTGCGCGAGCGCGAGCGCGTCGATATGCGCCGAAATACGGCCGATCGTGCGGCCGTCGCGGCGCGCGAGGAAATACTGCGCCTTGCCATGCTCGAACCACGGATTCTTGCCGGGGGTGAGCAGGCCGTAGACCTCTCCCTTCAGCGGCGGGACCCATACCGGATCGCCCCGGTTGAGGCGATAGGCGAGTTCGACGAACTCGCGCAGGTCGTTCTTGTCCTTGACCGGGTGGATCGTGATCGGGCCGTCCGAATGTCCGCTCATACTGGTTTCCTGAAAAGGGCGTCCTATATTTGTGGCGACGCATTAGGGCATAGAAATGGCGCTGGCGACCCGCATTCGGCCATTTTGCTGCCACGAAATCATGTTGAAGAGCCCGATATGTTAGCGATGAATACCCTTGTCGACCGGCTGTCGGCTTCCCCGGCGGCGCCGATGCCGAAATCCGCGATTGCCGACGATATGGCGATGATCCGAGCAGCTTCGGAACTGACGCGCGACCTCGTGCAGCCGAGCGCGCGTATCTACTGGACCGATATGCTGGTGTCCGCCTTTGTCGGCTACGCCGGCATCGCCGCGGCAATCCTCGCGCCTTCGACTGTATGGATGCTGGTTGCCGCGGTGATTTCGGTCATCGCGCTCTATCGCGCGGGCAGCTTCATCCACGAACTCACGCATATCCGCAAGAATGCGCTGCCTGGCTTCCGCCTCGGCTGGAACATCCTCGTCGGCGTGCCGATGCTGATCCCGTCCTTCATGTACGAGGGCATCCACAGCCTGCACCACAACCGCACCAAATATGGCACGGTCGAGGATCCCGAATATCTGCCGCTTGCGCTGATGAAGCCGTGGACGGTGCCGCTGTTCGTCGTCGCCGCGGCCTTCGCGCCGCTCGCGCTCGTCTTCCGCTACGGCGTGCTTACCCCGCTGTCGTTCCTGATCCCGCCGCTGCGCAAGATCGTCGTCGAACGCTATTCGGGCATGATCATCAACCCGATGTTCCGCCGCAAGCCGCCCGAAGGCGAGTTCCGCCGCCAGTGGGCGTGGCAGGAAGGCGGCGCGTGGGCATGGTCGACGCTGCTGATCGCCGCGGGCGTCTTCGGCTGGGTGCCGCTGCGCGCGCTCGCCATCTTCGGTGCGATCGCCGCCGCGACCTTGGTGCTCAACCAGATTCGCACGCTCGTCGCGCATCTCTGGGAAAATGACGGCGCGGTGCTGACCGTGACCGGCCAGTTCCTCGACAGCGTCAACGTCCCGCCGCCGGGGCTGCTGCCCGAGCTGTGGGCGCCGGTGGGGCTGCGCTATCACGCGCTGCACCACCTCCTGCCCGGCGTGCCCTATCACTCGCTCGCCGAGGCGCACCGCCGTCTGAAGGACGCGCTGCCCGCCGATTCGCAATATCATGGCGCGAATTACGACAGCCTGCCGAAGCTGGTGATCAACCTCGTTGCGGGGTCGGCGCGGGGCGCTGCGGCCTGATAGCCTGACGCTTTGGGCCAAGCCTGCTGTGGGGTGAATAGCGGCCGCTATTCCTCGGTCCGGATCAGGATCATCTCGCCGATCAGCGCGAACAGGATGAACGGCCCCCACGCCGCGAGGAAGGGCGAGTAGGCGCCCAGATCGCCCATCGCGAGCGCGAAATTGTCGGCGACGAAATAGGCGAAGCCAAGCCCCATGCCGATGATCGCGCGAACGAACAGCTTGCCCGAGCGCGCGAGGCCGAAGGCCGCGACCGCACCCAGAAGCGGCATCAGTATCGCCGAGAGCGGCCCCGAAATCTTGTGCCAGAGCACCCCCTTCAATGCGTCGACCGGTCGGCCCGCGGCCTCGAGATCGGCGATCGCCGCCTTGAGCTTGAAGAAGGGCAATTCATCGCCGTCGACCTGTGCCAGCGTGAACTGGTCGGGGCGGACATTCTTCGCCGCGACGATCGTGCCAAGCGGTTCGAGCGTGCCCGACCGGCGTATGAAACGCCGCGCATTGGTGAGTTCCCAGCCGCCGCCGGCAACCGCGCGCGCGCTGTCGGCCGACAGCATCGACGACAGCACGCCGCCGGTGCGCTCATAGATGGTCACATAGCCGAGAGTGATCACCGGACCGCTCATGTCGACCGTCGTCGCGTTGATCAGGTCGTCGCCATCGCGAACCCATATGTTGGTACGTATGCCACTGTCTTTCGGTACCTTCTTGTACTCGACCTTCTGCCACGCGCCGAGCGCCGCGGTCGATCGCGTGACGATGCGTTCGTTGAAAGCAAAGCTGATCCCCGCGACGAGCAGCGCCGCGAGGAACAGCGGCGCCAGCACCTGATGCGCCGACATGCCTGCCGCCTTCATTGCGATGACCTCGCTGTTCTGGTTGAGCGTCACCATCGTCAATATCGTGCCGAGCAGCACCGAAAAGGGCAGGAAGGTCTCGATGATCTGCGGCAGTCGCATGCCGACGTAGCGCCACACGTCCGAATCGCTGTTGCCCGCCACCGCCAGGATCTTGCCGCTCTCGCCGAGCAGGTCGAGCGTTTGCAGGATCAACACCAGCGCGAAGAGGATCGAGAAGGAGCGGACGAGGAAGAGTCGCCCGACGTAGAGCGCCATCGTGCGCGACGGGAAGAAATAAAGTTGATGCATCAGTTGGTCCGTGGCCTGCGCTGGAACATCGTGAGCATGGCGCGGATCTTCTGCGCAGCCTTGGCGGCGACGCGCTCGAGCGCGCCGATCGGCTGGCCGCCGGGGACATGCGCGACGGTATAGTACATCCAGATCGCGAGCGCCGCGAAGAGCAGATAGGGCACCCAGAGCGCGATCAGCGGATCGATCGTCCCGCGCGCGCCGAGATCCTCGGCATATTGGTTGATCTTGTGCTGGGTGACGAGCAGCACGATCGACAGGAAGACGCCGAGCGACGAGGTCGATCGTTTGGGCGGGATGGCGAGCGCGATCGCGATCAGCGGGATCAGGAACATCGACATCACCTCGACGATCCGGAAGTGGAAATTCGCCCGCGATTCGAGCCGTGTCTGCACCGACTGGCTCTGGTCCTTGCCCGCGACGAATAATTCGGGGATCGTCATTTCGCGGTCGGCGCCGCCGCGCAGGCGGAACGCCTCGATCTTCGGGAGCGGGATCGGCAGGTCATGATTGTCGAAAGTCAGGACGCGCGGCACCGCGAATTTCGGCGATTCATGGATCAGCACGCCCTGCGACAGGCGGAGGATGATTGTGTTCGGATCGTCGGTCGCGAGGAACTGGCCGCGCGCCGCGGTCGCCGACACGCGCTGGCCGTCCTTCTGCTCGCCGCGCACGAATATGCCGCGCAAGGACCGCCCGTCGTTGTAGCTTTCCTCGATCCGGAGCGTCATTCGGTCGCCCAATTTGGTGAACTCGCCGACCTTGATCGATGCGCCGAGCGCGCCCGACCGCAGTTCGAACTGCAGTCCTTCATAGGCGTAGCGCGCGACGGGCTGGATGAAGCCGACGATCGCGAGGTTGAGCGCCGCGAGCGCGATCGCATAGGCGTAGGGCACGCGCATCAATCGCCCGAAACTCATCCCCACGCCCTTCAGCACGTCGAGCTCGCTCGATGTCGCAAGCTTCCGGAAAGCAAGGAGAATCCCGAGCATCAGACCGATCGGAATGCCAAGCGACAGATATTCGGGGATGAGGTTGGCGAGCATGCGCCACACGACGCTGACCGGCCCGCCCTCGGTTGCGACGAAGTCGAACAGGCGCAGCATTTTTTCGAGCACGAGCAGCATCGCCGACAGGACGAGCGTGCCGAGCATCGGGAAGAAGATGAGCCGCGCGATGTAGCGGTCGATGGCTGGCAGCTTATTCAATCTTTCGTCGCCCCATCACCATGATTTGGCCGCAGTTGTTTCCGATATGCCGATTCAAGGGCGACAGGGACCCACCTCGGCGCGCGCTTTGCGCTCGCGGAAGTGGCTATAGCCTCTGGAGGTTTTGAGGTCATGTCGAAAATGTTTTTCGCCGGGATACTCGCAGCCGGCGCTGCCGGGGCGCTGATCGCGCCCGTCGCGGCGCAGGGCGCCACGCTGGGTCCGGCCGCCGCCCTGTGCAACAGCAATTCCACCGCCGTCCTTGTCGACGTGCGCGGTTTCAAGGCGCGTTCGGGTACGCTGCGCGTCCAGATCTACAATGCCAATTCGACCTATCTCGAAAAGCGCAAATGGCTTGAACGCGTCGATGTCCCGGTCGCGAAATCGGGCAATATGCAGGTCTGCGTGCCGGTGAAGGCCGAGGGCAATTACGTCATTTCGGTGCGTCACGACATCAACGGCAACGGCAAGTCGGACCGCAGCGACGGCGCGGGCCTGTCGGGCAACCCCGACATGAAGGTCAGCGATTTCATTTTCAAGCGGAAGCCCAGATTGGCAACGGTCAGTTTCGCGGTCGGCGGCGCAACGAAGCGCGTCCCGGTCACGCTGAACTATGTCAACGGACTGTCGTTCGATCCGGTCTGACGAAAGAACATGGCAAGCGTCGCACTCCTCTCGAATCCGCGCTCGACGGGCAATCGCTCGCTCCTGCCGCGGGTGCGCGAATATTGCGCGGCGCATCCCGACATCTTTCACTATGAGGTCGAGGACGTCGACCAGATCGAAAAGGCGATCCGCACCATGGCGATGGTCGGCCCGCGCGTCGTCGTCATCAACGGCGGTGACGGCACGGTGCAGGCCGCGCTCACCGAAATCTATTCGGGCGATCATTTCGGTGGCTCGCCGCCGCCCGTTGCGGTGCTGCCCAACGGCAAGACCAACCTGATCGCGCTCGACCTCGGCGCCGAGGGCGATCCGATCCGGGCGTTGCAGCGCGTCGTCGAACTGGTCGAAAGCGGCCGGCTCGAGGATCATGTCATCGAACGCCAGCTGATCGCGCTCGACAGCGGCGGCGAGGAGCGCCCGGTGCTCGGCATGTTCCTCGGCGGCGCCTATCTCGCCGACGTGATGCTCTATTGCCGCAACCGCATCTACCCGCTCGGCCTGCCGAACGGGATTTCGCACTTCCTTGCGGCGATCCTCGGCCTGTTCGCGATCGTTTTCGGCATCGGCGGCGGGCGCCTGCCGCCCAAGCCCGAACCGATGACCGTGTCGCTGATCCGCCAAGGCGAGTTCAAGGGCAAATTCTCGCTGCTCATCGTCACGACGCTCGAGAAATTGCTGCTGAGCATCCGCACGAGCGAAGCTTACGGGACGAACGGCAATATGAAGCTGCTCGCGACCGACAGCAATGTCGGCGCGCTGTTCCGTATGCTGGGCGCGACCTGGCGCGGTACGCTGGGGCAGAAGCAGCTCGACGGCGTGCATTTCCAGCAGGGCGACGAAATCCGGATCGAGGGCGAGCGGTCGAACGTGATCCTCGACGGCGAGATTTTCCAGGCGAAGAATGGCGCGCCGATCATCCTGACCTCGACGCAGCCGGTTCCCTTCCTGCGCCTCGCCGCCTGAGCGCCCGGTGGCTGCCCTTGCCGAACTCGTCCGCGAAGAACTCGCGACCCCGGTCGATCCGCGCGTCACCGCCATGGCGTCGGCAATCGCAGCCGAATATCCGGGTAGCGCGCGGGCGGTACTTTTCTATGGCAGCTGCCTGCGCGAGCGCGAGCTCGACGGGCTCATGCTCGATTTCTACCTGATCGTGTCCGATTACAGCGATGCCTATTCCAAAGGCTGGATGGCGCTCGCGAACCGGTTGATCCCGCCCAACGTCTTCCCCTTCCAGCATCAGGAGCTGATCGCCAAATATGCGGTGCTGAGCGAAGCCGACTTCGACCGGCTGAACGGGCCCGGGACGCGGAACGTGTCGGTGTGGGCGCGCTTTGCGCAGCCGTCGCGGCTCGTGTGGGCGGTCGACGACACGGCGCGCGACCGCGCGGTCATGGCGGTATCGCGCGCCGCGCCGACCTTGCTCGCCGCGGCGGGCCGGGTCGACGGTGAACCATCGCTCGACTGGTGGCGCCGCGCCTTTTCGCTGACCTATTCGGTCGAGCTGCGCGCCGAGCGGACAAGCCGGGCGCAATCGGTCGTCGATGCCGACGCGGGGCGTTATGAATATTTCAGCGCCCCCGCAATCGCTGCGATTCCGTCCGGCGCGCGGAGCGGCGGCTGGGCGCGCCGCCGCCTCGAGGGCAAGCTGCTGAGCGTCGCGCGGCTCGCCAAGGCCAGCCTGACCTATGCCGGCGGAATCGATTATCTGGCGTGGAAGATCAATCGCCACGCGGGGACGAAGATCGAGATCAAACCGTGGCAGCGCCGCTGGCCGCTCGTTGCCGCGCTGACGCTCGTGCCGCGCCTGATCCGCGGCGGGGCGATCCGATAGGCATTTTCCCCGGAAAAATCGGCAGCGGGAATCAACTGGCGAGGCGCTGTCCCTCGGCCCGTCCTTCGCCGGTCCGCCGGATAGCCTGATCGAGCGCGGTCAGCGTGAAGGGTTTGCGCAGTACATCGTGATCGCCGAAGGCGGCGTCCTCGCTCGCGTCGCCGGCGTAGCCGGTAACGAACAGCACCGACAACTCGGGCCAGCGCTGCTTCAACTGCGCGACCATTTCGGGGCCGGTGAGTTCGGGCATCAGGACGTCGGACAGGATCAGGTCGAACCCGCCCTGTCCCCCGGCCAGCCGTTCCTCGACAAGTGCCTCGGCCTGGAGGGGATTGCCGCAGGCGACTGCGGTATGGCCGAGTTCGCTGACCGCATCGACCGTCGCGGCGAGCACACGCGCGTCGTCCTCGACCACGAGGATGCTCAACGCATCGGCCGGCGCAGCAGCGGAATCGGCGGCTTCTCCCGGAAGCGCGTCGGTTGCCGCTTCGGTCTCCGCCTTGGCGATCGGCAGCAGCATTGCGACGCTGGTGCCTTCGCCTTCGGTCGAAGAGATCTGCACCTCGCCGCCCGACTGGCGGCAAAAGGCGAAGACCTGGCTCATGCCGAGGCCGGTGCCCTGACCTGCAGGCTTGGTCGTGTAGAAGGGGTCGAAGACGCGTTCGAGCACTTCGGGCGACATGCCGCAGCCGGTGTCGATGACCTGCACTGCAAGCGCCGCCGCATCATGCTCGCCGTCGTCGAGCGTGCGGATCGTCAGCGATCCATGGCCATTCATCGCATCGCGCGCGTTGACCGCGAGATTGAGTAATGCATTTTCGAACTGCTGCCGGTCGACCCAGCAGGCGAGGCCGTCGGCCTGAAGGTCGAGCGTCAGTGCGATGCGGTCGCCGATCGTGCGCTCGATCAATTGCGCAAAGCTCGCGATACAGTCGTCGATCGGCGTCATTTCGGGGCGCGCGGGCTCGGAGCGGGCGAAGGTCAGGAGGCGCCGCGTCAGGTCGGCGGCGCGGTTGGCACCATCGAGCGCGTTGGCGAGGTGGCGTTGCGCCTTTTCGGGCTTGCCGGGCAGCCAGCGCTGCGCCAGCTCGAGCCCGCCGACGACGACTGCGAGCATATTGTTGAAGTCGTGCGCGATGCCGCCGGTGAGCTGGCCGACGGCTTCCATCTTCTGGGCCTGGCGGAGCTGCGATTCGGCGGCCTCGCGCTCGGTCATCTCGCTGCGTAGCGCTTCGTTGGCGTGCGCGAGCTCGGCGGTCCGTTCCTCGACCGCGGCCTCGAGCTGCATCGCGCGGTCGCTTTCGGCGAACTGCTCGCGTCGTGCCAGCCGCCGCTCGCCTTCGGTGCGGATCAGCGAGAAGGTCGCGCCGATCGCGGCGACCGCGGCGCCCGCACCGAGCAGCGAAAAGAGCAGGATCGCCTGGTTGAGGCTCGCGCGATCGGCGGCGGCGAGCCGGTTGCGCTCGCGCAGCAGGGCGCGCTCGTTGGCGATGATTTCGGAAAGGACCTTGTCGATCCGGCTGACGCCCTGGCCCTTGCCCGCGGCATAATATTTCGAGATGGCGGCAACGGTCTGGTTGTAATTGGCGCTGAGCGCGGCATCGCCGAGCTGCGCGCCGCGGCTGTCCATCTCGCGCGTCAGCTGCTCGACCAGCGCCATCTGCTTCGGATTGTCGCGCAGGTTGCGCTGCAATTGCGCAAGGAACTGGCGCGCACGCCCCCATTGATATTCATAGACGCGGCCGTCCTCCTTCTGGAGCCCGACCGCGAACCGGCCCAGAGCGGCCTCGGCGCGCGCAATCGCGGCGTCGACCGAACGGGTCTGCGAAATGACCTCCATGCTCTGCGCCTGCCAGCCGAGCGAACGGTCGTAATTGTCGTTGGCGCGCGCGAGCAGCACGACGAGCGCTCCCACCACACCGGTCAGGATCGCGCCGAGGACGATCGTCAGCCAGAAGCGGATACGCTCCCGCCGGCCGTCGTTTTCGCTGTCGATATCCCGCTCGAACACGTCCAACCCTTTACCGGACAAGCAGTGCGCCGCAAAGCACGGAAGGCCTTGGCGCTTCAACTCGCCCCGAAAAGGAATCCGTCTGTCGGCGGCTACGCTCGCTTCAGCCGATAATGCCGACGCGCTTGCCGGCCCGTTCGAAGCGGCCGAGGATCTCGCCGACCTGCTCGGCCGAATGCTCGGCGCACAGCGAGCAGCGCAGCAGCGTCATGCCCGCGGGGGTCGCGGGCGGGCGGGCCAGATTGACGTAGAGCCCTTCTTCCAGCAGCGCCTCCCACATCATCGCGCCCTTTTCGAGGTCGGGCATGATGACGGCGATGATCGCCGATTGCGGCTCGTCGGTGCCGAGCTGGAAGCCGAGGTCGCGAAGCCCCTTGTGCAGATCCTTGCTGTTTTCCCAGAGGTGCGCGCGCTTGTTCGATCCGTGCATCAGCTTGCGGATGCTCGTCGCGGCGGTAGCGACGACGCTCGGCGGCAGCGAGGCGGTGAACACATAGGGGCGGCAGACGAGCCGCATGATCTCGAACTTCGGGTGGTTCGACACGCAGAAGCCGCCGACCGTACCGACGCTCTTGCTGAATGTGCCGATGATGAAGTCGACATCGTCGATCACGCCCTGCGCCTCGGCGACGCCGCGGCCATGCTCGCCGATGAAGCCCATCGAATGCGCCTCGTCGACCAGCACCATCGCGCCGGCTTCCTTCGAGACGCGGATCATTTCCTTGAGCGGCGCGACGTCGCCGAGCATCGAATAGACGCCCTCGAGCACGACGAGCTTGCCCGCTTCGGGGGGCAGGCGCTTCAGCCGCTTTTCGAGCGCTTCGACGTCGTTGTGGCGAAAGGCGACAATCTCGGCGTCGCCCATCTTGCACCCGTCATAGATCGACGCATGGCTGTCGATGTCGAGGATGACATAATCGCCCTTGCCCGCGATCGTCGAAATGATGCCGAGGTTCGCCTGATATCCGGTCGAGAACACCATGGCGTGATCCATGGCGTAGAATTCCTTGAGCGCGTCCTCGCACTCCTTGTGACCCTGGTAGGTGCCGTTGAGCACGCGGCTGCCGGTGGTGCCGCTGCCGAACTTGTCGAGCGCGACCTTGCCCGCGGCGATGACATCCTCGTCGAAGGTCATGCCCATATAATTGTAGGTGCCGAGCAGGATCGTCTCGCGCCCGTTGCAGATCGCGACGGTCGGCGAGAGCACTTTTTCCATCACGAGGCTGAACGGATCGGTGACGCCGGTCGCGAGCAGCGCCTCGCGCTGCTGGATCAGCGGATCGAACTTGCTGAAGAGGTCGGTCATCGGCGGATCAGCCCTGCAGCTTCTCGACGGCGGCGATCAGCTGGCCGACCGTTTCGATCTCGGCCTGCATGTTCATGCTGATGATGATGTCGAACGTGTCTTCGACCTCGGCGACGAAGTCCATCACCGTCAGGCTGTCCCATTCGAGGTCGCCGGCAAAGGTGGTCGCGTCGGTCAGTTCGACGCCCTTTTTGTTGAACGGGCCGATCAGGCCGAAAATCTGGTCGCGCAGGGCGGTGCTCATATGGTGCGTCCCATAAAGGATAGAAAAGTTGCGCGCGGGCATGCCGCGATGCTTGCCGATTGGCAAGCGAATGCGGCGGGAACAGGGCAGCATCTTGCCGAGAAACGCGCGCCGTGCCATCGCTGTCGCGGGCCGAAAACGGGGACACGCCTATGCCAGACGATCCGAAGCCAGCATCCGGCGCGGGTTTTCCGCCGAACGCCGTGCATCTGGTGCGCACGACCCAGCAGATTACGATGCAATTGTCCCAAATGGCCGACCAGAAGGCATCGATCCTGATGGGCGCGACATTCGTCGTGTTCACGCTCGCGGTCGGGCAGGCGCGCGCCGGGGCTGGTGCGCTGGCGATGCCGCTCACCGTCCTCGCGACCTTTTCCTTCCTGTCGGCGCTGCTCGCCGTCTCGGCGGTGCTGCCGCGCGTGGGGAAGGCGCCGCCGGTCGTCTACAGGGACGGCAAGGATCACAGCAACATCCTCTTCTTCGGCCGCTTCGCGCAGATGGACGAGGATGATTATATCGCCGCGGTCAAGGCGCGCCTGCGCAGCGAGGAGGATATCTACGAGACGATGCTGCGCGACACCTATCAGAACGGCATCGTTCTCGCGCGGCGCAAATATCGCTATCTCGCCTATGCCTACCGCCTGTTCGTCGTCGGGCTGACGCTGACGTTTCTCGCGTTCGCCTATGAAATGACGACGCTCTGGAGCCAATAAGGCAGCGGTGCATTGAAGAAGCAATGACCGACGTCTTCATCAGCTACAAGCGCGAGGAAAGGGGGCGTTGCGTCGCCATCTACAATGCGCTTGTCGACCTGGGGCTGTCGGTATGGTTCGACGCGCATATCGAACCGGGGACCGATTTCGACCGCGAGATCGAGCGCGAGGTGCGCACCGCGAAAGCCGTGCTCGTCCTCTGGTCGGCGCTTGCCGCCGAAAGCGACTGGATCCGCGCCGAGGCGCGTACCGGGCGACAGAATGAGCGTCTGGTCGCGGCGCGGCTCGACGATTGCCCGCCGCCGCTCGAATTCGCGTCGGTACAGGCGGTCGACCTGTTCGATCGATCCGGGTTCCAGGCGGGCGAGGGCTGGCGGCAGATCGTGGCGCGGATCGGGCGCCTCGTCGGGCGGTCGGGGCTCGGTGACTATGTGCGGTGCGAACAGGCGGCTGATGCAGGCCTATGGCGCAGCTGGATCGCGAACAACGGAGGCGATCCGCTGCTCGGCAAGGCGCACGACCGGCTGACGGCGCTTGCCGGCGAAGGCGCGGCGCCGCCGCTTCCGATGGCCGCCGACCGGCCGGGCGCTGCGATGGCGGGAACCGATATGCCGCCGGGCGCGCCTGGCCGCATCGCCGCCTTCGTCCGGCGCCACCGCGCGATCGCGCTCGTCGCGATCAGCGCGGCGGCGCTGATGTGGGCGGCGTCGGCCTATTGGTCGGGGCAACCGGGCGACCTGCCCGCCGACAGCGGCGCGACGGCACCGGCTGCCGTCAGGATGCCTCCCGGGCCGCCGCCGGCCGTCGTCTCGGATATCACCGAAGCCTTCGTTCCGAAGGAACTCGGTGCAGCGGCCTGCAACACCGGGCCCTATCCGATTGCCTTCGACACCAGCATGGCGGCGATCACCCCCGACTCGCTTGCGATGCTCGATATGCTCGGCAAGATCGCGCGCGATTGCGATGGCAAGGTTGAAATCGCGGGCCCCAACGACCGGATGACGGCGGTTGTGCAAAATTATCTGGAGGGACGCGGCGTCGCGCCGCGCAACATGACCCGCCGTAATGCGGGCGGGACGGGCTCGTCGGTCGAGATCAGCTTGCGCTGACGTCATCGCGGGCGGGTTGCTGTTGCCATAATGCCACCCCGATGGCCGAAAATCCGGGCGATCGATGCGCGGGATTGAAGCATCGCGTCGCCGCGCCTATCCGGGCCGGCTATGCTTCAGCAGGCCGCCCCCCTGACCGCGGACATGCCGCAGGGTCTTCGCGCCGAATTTCGCGCGACGCTGGCGCTGGCCGTGCCGCTCGCAGCGGCGAATCTGCTCCAGATGCTCGTCCATGCGATCGACGTCATTTTCGTCGCGCGGCTTGGCGACGCGGCGCTCGCCGCCTCGTCGCTCGGCGTCGCCATCTTCGGCCTGCTGCTGTGGACCGGTACCGGGCTGATCGGTGCGTCGGCGCCTCTGATCGCGGCCGAGCTCGGTCGCCGCAAACATGCTGTACGCGAGGTGCGGCGCACCGTACGCATGGCGCTGTGGATATCCGCGCTCGTTTCGATCCTGTTCATGGGCATCTGCGCCGCGGGTGGGCCGATCATGGTCGCGACCGGCCAGCCCGCCGAAACCTCGGTGCGCGCGGGGAGCTTCCTGCTCATCCTGATGTGGGGCCTGCCTCCGATGATCGCTGCGGCGGTGTTGCGCATCTTCGTTTCGGCGCTTGGCCGACCGACCATTGCAACGGCGATTACCTTCGGCGCGCTCTTCGTCAACGCGCTCGGCAACTGGACGCTTGTGTTCGGCAATCTCGGCATGCCCGCGCTCGGCCTCCACGGCTCGGCGATATCGAGCGTGACGACGAGCGCGCTGATGCTGCTCGCCTATGTCGTCGTCATTCAGACCGACCGGCGGCTGCGGCGCTATCGCCTGTTCGGCAATCTGTGGCGAAGCGAATGGACGCGCTTCGTCGAGATACTGCGCATCGGGACTCCGATCAGCCTGACGATTCTGGCCGAGGCCGGGCTGTTCACCGGCGCCGCCTTCCTGATGGGACGGATCGGCGAGGCCGAACTCGCGGGCCACACGATCGCGCTGCAGGTCGCCGCGCTGACCTTCCAGATCCCGTTCGGGATCGCGCAGGCGTCGACCATCCGCGTCGGGCTGGCCTATGGCGCACGCGATCACCGCGCGATCGGTCATGCGGGCTTTGCGTCGCTCGCGCTCGGGATCGGCTTCATGGCCGCGATGGCGGTGCTGATCTGGCTCTTCCCGTCGCTCGTGCTCTCGATCTATGTCGACGTCGATGCGGCGCGCAACGCGGCGATGGTCGGTTTTGCGATGCAGTTCCTCGTCGTCGCGGCCGCCTTCCAGCTCTTCGACGGCGCGCAGGCGGTGGCGGCGGGCGTTCTGCGCGGGCTGCAGGATACGCGCACCCCGATGATCATCGCGATCTGCGGTTACTGGATCGCGGGCTATGGCACCGCGATCTACCTCGGTTTCTGGACTCCGCTCGCCGGCGTTGGCGTGTGGATCGGGCTAGCGGTCGGGCTGGTGGTCGTCGCGGCGCTGCTCATCACGCGCTGGCGGATGCGCGCGCGGCTCGGCCTGTTGCCGGAGTAATCTTCCACTGGTGTGGAAAGGCTGCACCGGCCCACTCCCACTCCCGGCCTCCCATAGGCTACTATCGTCGGGGAGGCCGGGAGTGGGAGCGGGCCGGTGCAGTCGTCGTTTCAGCCTTGCCGAAACGACAGCCGCAAAAACTTCACAAGATTCTTGTAACCCGGCGCTTGACGCCCATCTGACTCCCACCCATATGCCCGCCTGTTAGCACTCGCGTCCTGTGAGTGCTAAGCGACATCATTTGCACCTCTGGAGGGATATCCATGCAATTTCGTCCGCTGCACGACCGCGTGCTCGTCCGCCGTATCGAAGCCGAAGAAAAGACGGCCGGCGGCATCATCATCCCCGACACCGCCAAGGAAAAGCCGCAGGAAGGCGAAGTCGTCTCGGTCGGTTCGGGTACCCGCGCCGACGACGGCAAGGTCACCCCGCTCGACGTCAAGGCCGGCGACCGCATCCTGTTCGGCAAATGGTCGGGCACCGAGGTCAAGGTCGACGGCGAAGAGCTGCTGATCATGAAGGAATCGGACATCCTCGGCGTTCTCGCCTGAGCGATTTTACCTCATCACGAGTAAAGTTACGCGGTTTTCCGCGATTTTTTGAAGGAAGCAATCATGGCTGCCAAGGACGTTAAATTTTCGCGCGACGCGCGCGAGCGCATCCTGAAGGGCGTCGATATCCTCGCCGACGCCGTCAAGGTCACGCTGGGCCCCAAGGGCCGCAACGTCGTGATCGACAAGAGCTTCGGCGCGCCCCGCATCACCAAGGACGGCGTCAGCGTCGCCAAGGAAATCGAACTCAAGGACAAGTTCGAGAACATGGGCGCGCAGATGCTGCGCGAAGTCGCCTCGAAGGCGAATGACAAGGCCGGTGACGGCACCACCACCGCGACCGTCCTTGCCCAGGCGATCGTTCGCGAAGGCATGAAGTCGGTTGCCGCCGGCATGAACCCGATGGACCTGAAGCGCGGCATCGACCTCGCGGTCACCAAGGTCGTCGAAGACCTCAAGGGCCGTTCGACCCCGGTCGCCGGCACCTCGGAAATCGCGCAGGTCGGCATCATCTCGGCCAACGGTGACACCGAAGTCGGCGAAAAGATCGCCGAAGCGATGGAAAAGGTCGGCAAGGAAGGCGTGATCACCGTCGAGGAAGCCAAGGGTCTCGAGTTCGAACTCGACGTCGTCGAAGGCATGCAGTTCGACCGTGGCTACCTGTCGCCCTACTTCATCACCAACCCGGAAAAGATGATCGTCGAACTCGCCGATCCGTACATCCTGATCTTCGAAAAGAAGCTGTCGAACCTCCAGTCGATGCTTCCGATCCTCGAAGCCGTGGTGCAGTCGGGCCGTCCGCTCCTGATCATCGCGGAGGACATCGAAGGCGAAGCGCTCGCGACCCTCGTCGTGAACCGTCTGCGCGGCGGCCTGAAGGTTGCGGCCGTCAAGGCACCGGGCTTCGGCGATCGCCGCAAGGCGATGCTGCAGGACATCGCGATCCTGACCGCGGGCGAAATGATCAGCGAAGACCTGGGCATCAAGCTCGAGTCGGTCACGCTGAACATGCTCGGCCAGGCGAAGCGCGTCACCATCGACAAGGACAACACCACCATCGTCGATGGTGCTGGCGACCATGACGCGATCAAGGGCCGCGTCGAACAGATCCGTGCGCAGATCGAAACCACGACCAGCGATTACGACCGTGAAAAGCTGCAGGAACGTCTGGCGAAGCTCGCCGGCGGTGTTGCCGTGATCAAGGTTGGCGGCGCGACCGAAGTCGAGGTGAAGGAACGCAAGGACCGCGTCGACGACGCGCTGCACGCGACCCGCGCTGCGGTTGAAGAAGGCATCGTCCCCGGCGGCGGTACGGCTCTGCTGTACGCGACCAAGGCCCTCGACGGCCTGAAGGGCGCCAACGACGACCAGACCCGCGGCATCGACATCGTCCGCAAGGCGATCGAAGCGCCGCTGCGCCAGATCGCGGCCAACGCCGGCCACGACGGCGCGGTTGTCGCCGGCAACCTGCTGCGCGAAAACAACCAGGAGCAGGGCTTCAACGCCGCGACCGACGTTTATGAAAACCTGAAGGCCGCCGGCGTCATTGACCCGACCAAGGTCGTGCGCACCGCGCTTCAGGACGCCGCGTCGGTGTCGGGCCTGCTGATCACCACCGAAGCTGCTGTCAGCGAATTGCCGGAAGACAAGCCGGCGATGCCGATGGGCGGCGGTGGCATGGGCGGCATGGGCGGCATGGACTTCTAAGTCCGTACCGTTCGGCGCTCAGCCAACAGAAATCGGGCCGGGGGAGCGATCCTCCGGCCCTTTTTCATGTCTTCTCACATATCGTTCCCCGGACCTGATCCGGGGGCCATTCAGGCGGTCGTGTCGATGGATGCCGGATCAAGTCCGGCATGACGAAGGAGGAGGATAACGAAATAGGGTGGACGGGACATTGCCAGTTCAGATGATGCGGCATAGCTAGGGCGGCGATGATGTTCGTCCTTGCTCTCGCCATGTTCGCCGGCCCACAGGTCGCGGCGACACCCGCGCCGTCGCCGGTCGAGCGCTGCGGTTACCGCATCGTCGAGACCTTTCCGCACGACGCGTCATCGTTCACGCAGGGCCTCTTCTGGCATGACGGGCATCTCTACGAGGCCACCGGCCAGTACGGCCGGTCGCGCGTCGCCCGGCTCGACCTCAAGACGGGCAAGGCGCTCGCCCAGGCGAAGCTCCCGTCCGACCAGTTCGGCGAGGGGATCACGCGCTGGGGCGAGCAGATCATTGGCGTCACCTGGCAGGGCGGGGTGGGCAATCGCTGGTCGATCAGGGATCTGAAACACATCGGGACGTTCAAATATGAAGGCGAGGGCTGGGGGCTGACGATGGTCGGCGACAGCCTCGTCCTCAGCGACGGCACGCCGGCGCTCCGCTTCTTCGACCCCGCGACGATGACGGAGCAGAAGCGCGTGACGGTGCGTTTGGCCGGCCGGCCGATCGCCATGCTCAACGAGCTCGAGACGATCGACGGGCAGGTCTGGGCCAATGTCTGGATGACCGACTTCATCGTCCGCATCGATCCCGCAACCGGCGACGTCGTCTCGCTTGTCGATCTCGCGACGCTCAGGGCCGATGCCGGGGCCAGCGGCACCGACAGCGTGCTCAACGGCATCGCATGGGACACGAAGACGAAGCGCCTGTTCGTGACGGGCAAGAACTGGGCGAAGCTCTACCAGATCGCGCTCGCCGACTGCCGCTAGGTTCGGAGCGCCGCCTCCATCCGCGCCGCTGCGGCATCATAGACGCGCATCTTCAGTCCCTCCGTCACCGTCCCGGGCGCGCGATCGGGATGGCCGCCGGCGAAGGGCGGGGCGGGATCATATTCGATCGCGAGCTGGATCGCCTGTGCAACCGCGTCGCCCTTGAGCCGCGCGATCAGCGTCAGCGCGAAATCGAGCCCCGAGGTCACGCCGCCGCTGGTCACGACATGGCCGTCCTCGACGACGCGGGCATTCCGGTGGCTGGCGCCCACGAGCGGCAGGAGGTGCGTATAGCCCCAGTGCGTCGTTGCGTTCCTGCCCGCGAGCAACCCGGCCCGGCCGAGCAGGAAAGCGCCCGTGCACACGCTCGTCACCCACTGTGCGCCCGCCGCTTGCCGGGCGATGAAATCGATCGTCGCCGCATTGCCCAATGCATCGACGACGCCGTGTCCGCCCGGAACGCAAAGGATATCGGCTTGCGGCGCGCTCGCAAAATCATGCGTCGGCAGGATGGAAAAGCCGCTGTCGGTCGCGATCGGGTCGAGGTTTGCGGCTGCGCCCGCAAGCACCGCGCCGGGCATCCGGCAAAGCGCCTGCGCGGGCGCCGTGAAGTCAAGCTGCGTTATGCCCGGAAACAGCAGGAAGACGACGGTTGTAGCGGAAGTGTCGGCCATGCGGATGTCCTTGCGCTGGCAGTGGATCACCCAGGCGCGCGGCTCATACCGACCTTGTCGGTCCCGCTTCCCGATGGGACTCCATCTTCAGCGCCAGTTGCGGGACGGCGGCAATCTACCCCCGGCAAGCGGACAAGGGAAGTCTATTTGGCGGCGGCGCGCGTCGCCGGAGCCTCTTCGGCTGCGGGCGCGCTATCGCGGCTTTCAAGCATCTCCGCGGCGTCGTCGAGCGCCTTCGCCTCGCTGACCGTTACCCCGCCGGGGCCCGGTTCATTGTCGGTTCGGCTGCATCCTGCCGCGAGCAGGCCGAGTATGGCGGCCGCGGGCCAGAGGTTTCGCATCTTATGCTCCCATGAAAAAGGGCTCCATCCGTGGGATGGAGCCCTTCGATATCAGCCCGGAGGCGTGCCGACGACTTACTTCTTGTCGTTGGCTTCGGCCTTCTTGGTTTCTTCGGCGATCTTTTCGCCCGCCTTGTCGGCGGCGTCGCCGGCAGCCTTCACGGTGCCTTCGACGGCGTTGCCGGCGTCCTTGGCGGCATCGGCGGTCGCGTCGGCGGCTTCGCCTGCGGCAGCGGCGGTCGCGTCGGCGGCGCCAGCGGCTGCATCGGCAGCGGCATCGCCGGCAGCGGCGGCGTCATCGGCGGCCGAGGTCGCGGCTTCCGAGGCGGCGTCCTGCGTCTTTTCCGAGCAGGCGGCAAGGCTGAAGGCCGCAGCGGCCATCGAGGCGATGATGATCTTGCGCATGGGTATTCCTTTCGAATGCAATGACCGAGCGGCCGGTCATGCGGCAGAGAGTTAACGGTGGATCAGGAGCTTGGCAACCGCGCCGGTTGATACCTGTCCCAAAAGAAAAGGGGCCACCGGCGAACCGGCGACCCCCCTTCTTTTCTTCGGCCGAAAGGCCGGGAAGAAGCTTACTTCTTGGCTTCTTCCAGCGCGCCCTTGGCGGCGTCGGCAGCTTCCTTGGCAGCGCCGGCAGCTTCGGTCGCCTTGTCGGCGGCCTTGGCTGCAGCGTCGGCGCCGCCTTCAGCGGCAGCGGCACCGGCGGCGTCGGCAGCGGCGCCGGCTTCACCGGCGGCAGCGGCGGTCGCGTCGGCAGCACCAGCGGCTGCTTCCATCGCGCCGTCAGCAGCGCCTTCGACGGTCGCAGCGGCGTCTTCGGTCGCGGCCGCCGTGTCGTCGGCAGCCTTTTCGGCGCAAGCAGCGAGGCCCATCGAAGCGGCGAGGACGAGCGACAGAGTGATCGATTTCTTCATAGTGGGAATACCCCTCTCGGTTTGAACTGATCGACCGGCACAGGAACTGATCGATCCCGGACTTTGCCAATCGCGCGCAGAATTACCCCCTCGCCAAATGGCACGCAACGGCCTTCTCCCTTTTTACCGGCGTCTTTCGTCGCAATTTGCGCGCGGCGGGATCGTGCGCGGCAGAAATCGCGGCGCGGCGCTTGGTTGACCAGATATAAAGAAAGCTTTATATGTTGTTCCGTGAGCGAACTGATCGACATTTTCCGTGCCCTCGCGGATCCGACCCGCCTGCGAGTCGTCGCGCTTTTGCGCGAGATGGAACTCGCGATCGGCGAATTGGCGGTCGTGCTCGACCAGAGCCAGCCGCGCGTGTCGCGTCATGTTCGCATCCTTGTCGAGGCCGGCATCGTCGAGCGACGGCGCGAGGGGAGCTGGGTTTTCCTGCGCGTCGCCGCCGGAGGACCGATTGGCGAGATTGTCGGGCAGGCGGAAAAATGGCCTTTCTCGGCACGCGAGACGCGCGTCATCGCGCACGACGCGCGGCGCCTCGCCGCGGTGCGCGACGAACGCGCTGCCGCCGCCGAACGCTATTTCGCCGAACATGCCGCCGAATGGGACGCAATCCGGTCGCGCCATGTTGCCGAAAGCGAGGTCGAGGCAGCGATGCTGGCGATGATGCACAATCGCCGGCTGGGGCATCTGCTCGACATCGGGACCGGCACCGGCCGGATGGCCGAGATTTTTGCGCCGACGGCGCGCCGCATCACTGCACTCGATCGCAGCCCGGAAATGCTGCGCATCGCGCGCACCAAGCTGGAGGGGCAGCCGGTGCCCGTCGATCTGCTCCAGGGCGATTTCCTGAACCTCCCGGTCGCAGATGCGAGCGTCGACAGCATCGTCATTCATCAGGCGCTGCATTTCGCGCACGAACCCGACCGGGTGATCGCCGAGGCGAGCCGCGTGTTGCGCGGCGGCGGCCATTTGCTCGTCGTTGACTTCGCGCCGCATGAGGATGAGGAACTGCGCAGCCTCGCGGCGCACGCGCGCCTCGGCTTTTCGGACGCACAAATTCGCGGCTGGTTCGCCTCTTCGGGGCTGCTGCTCGAAACCACCCAGACGCTCGAGGGAGGGGACCTGGCCGTGAAGCTATGGCTCGGCCGCCGTCGCAGCGATGAAGATCAACCCCCCGCCAGCGAAGGCGGGCAAATCAAAAGGCTTGCGGCATGACGTCGAATCTGAACTCGCTGGCGGAGGCGCGCCGCGCCGCGGCATCGCCGCTGTTCGCCAATCTCGAAGGCGACATCGGCGTCAGCTTCGAATTCTTTCCGCCGAAGACCGAGAAGATGGAAGCGCAGCTGTGGGACACGTTCCGCACGCTCGAGCCGCTCGGCCCCAGCTTCGTCTCGGTGACCTATGGTGCCGGCGGATCGACGCGCGAACGCACCCACGCGACGGTCGCGCGCATCGCCGCTGAAAGCCGGGTGCCGCCCGCCGCCCACCTGACCTGCGTCGAGGCGTCGCGCGCCGAGATCGACGAGGTCGCACGGGCCTATTGGGATGCAGGCGTTCGCCATATCGTCGCGCTGCGTGGAGACGTGCCGGGCGGAGCGCCGTACCGTGCGCATCCCGAGGGTTACGCCAATGCAATCGAACTCGTCGCGGGACTGAAGGCGATTGCGCCGTTCGACATTTCGGTCGCGGCCTATCCCGAGGTGCATCCCGACGCCGATTGCGCGCAGTCCGATCTCGACAATCTGAAGCGCAAGCTCGATGCCGGGGCGACGCGCGCGATCACGCAATTCTTCTTCTCGCCCGACAGTTTCCTGCGCTTTCGCGATGCGGCGGCGGCGGCGGGTATCGATGCTCCGATCATTCCGGGTATCCTGCCCGTGTCGAACGTGTCGCAGACGCAGCGCATGGCTGACATGTGCGGAACCGCGATTCCCGGATGGATGGTGTCGCTGTTCGAAGGCCTCGACGATCATCCCGGCGCGCGCCAGCTTGTCGCGGCGACGATCGCCGCCGAAATGAGCCGCCGCCTCTATGCGGGCGGTGTCCGCGACTTCCACTTCTACACGCTCAACCGGGCCGAACTCAGCTATGCGATCTGTCATCTGCTGGGGCTGCGGCCGGTTTCGGCGGCAAAGGATCAGGCAGCATGACGAGTGCACGCGAAGCATTGCAGGCGGCGGCGAAGGAACGCATCCTGCTCACCGATGGCGGCTGGGGTACCCAGATCCAGCTCCGCAAGCTTGCCGAGGCCGACTATGCCGGCACGCTCGGCCTGTCGCACGATCAGAAGGGCAATAACGATATCCTCGCGCTGACGCGTCCCGACGTCGTTACGGCGATCGGCGAAGCCTATCTCGCCGCGGGGTCGGACATCGTGTCGACCAATACATTCAGCGCGAACCGCATCAGCCAGGCCGACTATGGCGCAGAGGCGCTGGTTGCCGACATCAACCGCGAAAGCGCGCGCCTCGGCCGCGCGACGGCCGAAAAATACGAGGCGCTCGACGGTCGCCGCCGCTTCGTCGCGGGTGCGGTCGGGCCGACGAACAAGACGCTGTCGCTGTCGCCCGACGTCAACAATCCCGGCTATCGCGAGATCGATTTCGACGAGCTGAAGGACGTCTATCTGGAACAGGTCGTTGCTCTTGCTGATGGCGGGGCGGATTTCATCCTGATCGAGACGATTTTCGACACGCTCAACGCCAAGGCGGGGATTGCCGCAACGCTCGAGGCCGAGGCAAAGATCGGACGCGAACTGCCGCTGATGATCTCGATGACGCTCACCGACCTCAGCGGCCGCAACCTGTCGGGCCATACGGTCGAGGCCTTCTGGTACGCCGTGCGCCACGCGAAGCCGCTGACGATCGGGCTGAACTGCTCGTTCGGGGCGTCGCAGCTACGCCCGCATGTGAAAGTATTGTCCGATCTCGCCGATGCGCTGGTGATGGTCTACCCGAATGCGGGCCTGCCCAACGAACTCGGCGAATATGACGAACTGCCCGACACGACGGCGGGGCTTGTCCGCGAATGGGCCGAACATGGCCAGGTCAATATCCTCGGCGGTTGCTGCGGGTCGACGCCGGCGCATATCGCGGCGATGGCACGCGCGATCGAGGGCCTGCCAGGGCGGATGATTCCCGAGGTGCCGGTGCGCACGCGGCTAGCGGGACTCGAGCCCTTCACCATGGCGGCCTGACCCGATGCGCGACATTCCGGCATGGACGATCCGGGAAGCCGGAGCCGACGACGCGGCGGCGCTAGCGCTGATCGGCGCGGCGACCTTCCTCGAAACCTTCGCGGGCATTCTCGACGGCGATGCGATCGTCGGCCACTGCGCCGCGCAGCATAGCGAGGCCGCCTATCGCGCGCTTCTGGCCGATGGCGCGCGCGCGTGGCTTGCCGAGGCGCATCCCGGCGGTGCGCCGATCGGTTTCGCGCTTGTCAGCAAGCCCGACCTCGCCGCCGCGCTCGACGGCGATATCGAGCTGAAGCGTATCTATTCGCTTTCGCGTTTTCACGGCAGCGGGCTCGGCGCGGCACTGATGAAACAGGCGCTCGATGCGGCGCGCGGGTATCGGCGCCTGCTCCTCGGCGTCTATGCGCGCAACGAGCGCGCGCTCGCCTTCTATCGCAAGCAGGGGTTCGCCGACCTCGGCACGCGCCAGTTCAACGTCGGCGGCAAGCTCTACGACGACCTCGTTCTCGCCCGCCCGCTCGCCGCCTAATATTCAGCTTCAGGATTTAACGATGACAACCGCCGCCTCCTCCAGCTTCGTCAATATCGGCGAGCGTACCAACGTCACCGGTTCGGCGGCGTTCAAGAAGCTGATCCTCGCCGATGATTATACCGCGGCGGTCGAGGTTGCGCGCCAGCAGGTCGAAAATGGCGCGCAGGTCATCGACGTCAACATGGACGAAGGCCTGCTCGACGCCGAATATGCGATGACGACCTTCCTCAAGCTTATCGCCGCGGAGCCCGACATCGCGCGCATTCCGGTGATGATCGACAGCTCGAAATGGGATGTCATCGAGGCGGGGCTCAAATGCGTGCCCGGCAAGCCGATCGTCAATTCGATCAGCATGAAGGAAGGCGAGGAGCAGTTCCTTGCCCATGCGCGGAAATGCATGGCCTATGGCGCCGCGGTCGTCGTGATGGCGTTCGACGAGGTCGGGCAGGCCGACACCGAGGCGCGCAAGATCGAGATTTGCGAGCGCGCCTACAAGCTGCTGATGACGATCGGCTTCCCGCCCGAGGACATCATCTTCGACCCTAATATCTTCGCGGTGGCGACAGGGCTCGAGGAGCATGACAATTACGCCGTCGACTTCATCGAGGCGGTGAAGGAAATCCGCATCCGCTGCCCGCATGCGCATTTCTCGGGCGGTCTCTCGAACCTCAGTTTCGGTTTCCGCGGCAACGAGACGGTGCGCCGCGCGATGCACAGTGTCTTCCTCTATCATGCGATCCCCGCCGGGCTCGACATGGCGATCGTCAACGCGGGCCAGCTCGACGTTTACGACACGATCGATCCCGAACTGCGCAATGCATGCGAGGACGTCATCCTCAATCGCAAGGTGGAAGGCGAGGCGGAGTCGCCGACCGAACGGCTGATCGCGCTCGCCGAACGCTACAAGGGTACCAGCGCTGCACAGGAAAAGGCGGCCGAGGAATGGCGCGGCTGGGAGGTGCGCAAGCGGCTCGAACATGCGCTGGTCAAGGGCATCGATGCCTATATCGTCGACGATACCGAGGAAATGCGCCTTGCGCTGCCGCGCCCGATCGAGGTGATCGAAGGCCCGCTGATGGACGGGATGAACGTCGTCGGCGACCTGTTCGGATCGGGCAAGATGTTTCTGCCGCAGGTGGTGAAATCGGCGCGCGTGATGAAAAAGGCGGTCGCGCATCTGCTGCCCTTCATCGAGGCGGCGAAGGAGCCCGGCGCGAAGGGCAAGGGCAAGGTCGTGATGGCGACCGTGAAGGGCGACGTCCACGACATCGGCAAGAATATCGTCGGCGTCGTGCTCCAGTGCAACGGCTTCGAGATCGTCGACCTCGGCGTGATGGTGCCTTGGTCGAAGATCCTCGAAGCGGCGAACGAGAATGACGCCGACATGATCGGCCTTTCGGGCCTGATCACCCCCTCGCTCGACGAGATGGTGACGGTGGCCGAAGAGATGCAGCGCGCGGGCATGACGATGCCGTTGCTGATCGGCGGCGCGACGACATCGAAGGTGCACACCGCGCTGCGCATCGATCCGGCGTACAAGGGGCCGGTGCTCCACGTCCTCGATGCGAGCCGCGCGGTCGGCGTCGCGACCGCGCTGGTCAGCGACACCGGGCGCGACGCCTATGTGCAGGGTTACAAGGACGATTATGAGCATGTCCGCGACGTGCGCGCGGGCAAGGGGCAGAGCGTGCTGCATACGCTCGAAGAGGCGCGTGCCAATTATTACGACGCCTATCTCAGCGACAAGCCCGCGCCGCCGCTGCAGCCGGGGCTGCATCGCTTCGACGACTGGTCGCTCGAAGATTTGCGCGAATGCATCGACTGGACGCCCTTTTTCCGCGCGTGGGAATTGCACGGCACTTACCCCTCGATCCTCGACGATGATGTCGTCGGCGAAACGGCTGTGGCGCTGAAGGCCGATGCCGATGCGATGCTCGACAGGCTGATCGCCGAGAAATGGCTGACCGCGCGCGGCGTCTGCGCCTTCTGGCCCTGCGCGCGCGACGGCGACAGCGTCACGATCCATTTGGCCGAAGAGGAGCGGCATGTGACGCTCCCCTTCCTGCGCCAGCAGATCAAGAAGAGCCGCGACCGCGCCAATATGTGCCTCGCCGACTTCATCGATCCCGCGGGCGACTGGATGGGCGGCTTCGCGGTCGGCATCCACGGTATCGAGCCGCATTCGGAGCGCTTCCGCGCCGACAAGGACGATTATTCGGACATTCTGCTGAAGGCGCTCGCCGACCGCTTCGCCGAGGCCTTTGCCGAGCGGCTGCACCAGCATGTGCGCACGACCCTCTGGGGCTATGCGCCGGGCGAACAGCTGACCAACGAGGCGCTGATCAAGGAAGAGTATCGCGGAATTCGTCCGGCACCCGGCTATCCCGCCTGTCCCGATCACAGCCTGAAACCGATCCTGTTCGACCTGCTTCAGGCGGGTGATAATGCCGGGCTGGTGCTGACCGAGAGTTTTGCGATGCTGCCCACCGCGGCGGTGAGCGGCTTCTATTTCGGCCACCCCGAAAGCCAGTATTTCGGCGTCGCGCGGATCGGGAGCGACCAGCTCGCCGATTATGCGCAGCGGCGCGGAGTCGATATCGAGACCGCGACGCGCTGGCTGCGGCCGAACCTCGATTAACTGCTTTTTGCGCGCCTGTCCGATAAGGGGACAGGCGCGGGGTTAACCAGCTTCGCGGGCGACGCGCGCGGTCAAACTGGCTATGGGCTGATCATGCCCAAACCGATCTTTCGCCGGCCCTTGCTGCCGCTGCTCGCCGTTCCGCTGTTGCTTGCGCCGGGCGCGCTGCCCGCGCAGACGGGCGGCGCGCCCTACAGTGTCGACGGCCGCGGCTTCGAGCGGCTGCAGGAGGCGGTCGACGCCATCGGCGACGGCGAAGGCACGATCCGCGTCGCCCCCGGCTATCATCGCGACTGCGCGGTGCAGACCGCGGGCCGCATCGCCTTCGTTGCCGCCGAACCCGGCCGTGCGATCTTTGATGGCGTGACCTGCGAGGGCAAGGCGACGCTTGTGCTGCGCGGCAACGGCGCGAAGGTCGACGGCATCGTCTTCCAGAATCTGCGCGTGCCCGACGGCAATGGCGCGGGCATCCGGCTCGAGCGCAGCGACCTCGAGATCGTGAACAGCATGTTCCGCAACAGCGAGGAAGGCATTCTGACCGGCGACGACGCCGCGGCGACGCTGACGATCACCCGCTCGACCTTCTCGCGCCTCGGCCGCTGCGACCGCGGCCTCAGCTGCGCGCACAGCGTTTATACCGGCGTCTATGGCCGTGTGATCGTGACGAATACGCGTTTCGAAAAGGGCAGCGGCGGCCATTATCTCAAGACCCGGTCGCCGCGCGTCGAAGTCCGGGACAACAGCTTCGACGACACGCAGGGTACGACGACCAATTATCTGATCGACCTGCCTGCGGGATCGACCGGGCGGATCGCGAACAACCTGATGATCCAGGGACGCGACAAGGAAAATTACGGGGCGCTGATCGCCATCGCGGCCGAAGCGCGCGACAATCCGTCGCGCGGCTTGGTCATCGAGGGTAACCGCGCGAGCGTTCCGCAAGACACCGGCCGCAAGACGATCTTCGTCGCCGACTGGAGCGGCGAACCGCTCGCGATCGGTGCAAATGAAATCGGTCCGGGCCTGACGCGCTTCGAGAAGATTTCGGACTAGGCCTCGCCGCGCGTCTCGATCAGCGAGGCGGCGAGCGCTTCGGCAGGCGTCTTGCCGCCCCACAGCACGAACTGGAACACCGGGTAAAAGCGCTCGCACTCGTCGATCGCGCTCTCGATCAGCGTTTCGGTCAGATCGAGCGGCAGCGAGCCGTCGGCACCGACGAGCATCCCGTGGCGGAACAGGATCGTCCCGCTGTTCGACCAGAGTTCGAAATGGCCGAGCCAGAGCTGCTCGTTGATCATCGCGAGCGCCTCATGGGCGACCGCGCGCTTGTCCTCGACGACACGGATGTCGGGGAAGGCGAGGAGCTGGATCACCCCGTCGTCGGGGCGCCACACCGCGCGCAGCTCATAGGTGGTCCAGCTGCCTTGCGCGGTCGCGACGATCTCGTCCTCGCCGACCATCTCGTGCGGCCAGTCGTGCGCGGCAAAATAAGACGCCAGCATCTCCATCGGTGCTGCGTCCTGGCCGTCATCGTCGTCGTAAAGATCGTCACTCATGCGCGCGCCTTAGCCCGGATGGCGTGACGACGCGAGTCCGCGTCCCGTGCCATCCGGGGAATAATCTGTGCATAATGCGCCAAGGCGCGGGCGCGTCAGGCCTTGGGCTTGCGCGCCGCGGGCTTGGCCGCCGTTTTGGCGGCAGCCGGTTTGGCCGCAGCGGCAGGCTTCGCTGCTGCCTTCGGCGCCGCAGCGGGCTTTGCCGTGCCTTCGAGTTTGTCGAGCCGCGCCTTCAGCGCTTCGGCTTCGGCGCGCGCGGTGGCGGCCATCTGCTTCACCGCTTCGAATTCCTCGCGGCTGACGAAATCCATGCGGCCGACCCATTCCTTCGCGCGGTCGCGCATCGCGGCCTCGGCTTCACGGCCGGCACCGGCAACGGTCCCGGCAATGCCGTTCACCATCTTGGCGAGGTCGTCGAAAAAGCGGTTTTCGCTCTGCATGTCTGATATTCCTTAGTCGGGGCTGACCCCAGTTGTCCCTTGCTCCTTCACCCTATCTGGGTGCTGGCGGCGGCTGGGACAAGGGTTTCGGCGTCGGGATTGCGCTGATCGATCTGGAAATTGAGGACCGCGGCGAAGCCGAGCCACGCCATATAGGGAACGAGCAGCCAAGCCGCGGCCTTACGGATCGGCGCAAAGGCAAAGGCGGTCGCGACCGTCACCATCAGGATGAAGATGATGAGGTAAAGCGCCGTCGTCACCTGATGCTGGCCGAAGAAGAGCGGCGACCATGCGAAATTGGCGATCAGCTGGACGAAGAAAAGCAGCAGCGCGAACCCGCGCCCCCTGGCGCCGCGCGCGTGCAGGATCATCGCGAGCGACAGGCCGAGGAAGATGTAGAGGATTGGCCACACCGTGGCGAACACCCACCCGGGAGGCGTGATCGGCGGCAGGTCGAGCGCGGCGAACCAGCGATTGCCGTAACCGCTGTTCGACAGCACGCCCATGAGGCTGCCGATCAGCACGATCGCCGGCACGGTGACGAGCGCCCAGCGCAGATAGGACATGCGAAGCTGTCCCGGCGTTGCGATTTCGGTCATGTCCGCATTATCCCCCAACACGCGAATCCGTTGCATTTGTGTCGCGATTGTGCGGCGCAGCGTCAAGCGGGACGATTCACCGCTGAAATCAGGAATTCGACATTGCCTTCGGGGCCGGTGATCGGGCTTTCGACCACATCGACGACCTCCCAGCCCTCGCCGGCCAGCCAGTCGCGCACATCGGCACAGACGCGCGCATGGACCGCGGCGTCGCGCACGACCCCCTTCTTGCCGACCTCGTGGCGTTCGGCTTCGAACTGCGGCTTGATCAGCGCGATCATGCGCGCCCCCGGTTTCGCGAAGCGCATCGGAACCGGCAGCACCTTCGACAGCGCGATGAAGCTCGCGTCGCAGACGATCAGGTCGACGGGCTCGGGGATGTGAGCGGCGGTCAGGATGCGCGCGCTCGTCTGTTCGTGGACGATGACGCGTTCGTCCTGCCGCAACTTCCACGCGAGCTGGTTGGTGCCCGAATCGACGGCATAGACGCGCGCCGCGCCGCGGCTGAGCAACACGTCGGTGAACCCGCCCGTCGACGATCCGACGTCGATCGCGACCGCGCCCGTCACGTCCCAGCCCAGATGCGTGAGCGCATGGTCGAGCTTGATGCCGCCGCGCGACACCCACGGATGGTCGCGGCCCTTGACGCTGATCTCGGCGTCGTCGGCAATCTGCTGCCCCGCCTTGTCGATCTTGCGGTCGCCAACGAAGGCGAGGCCCGCGAGGATCAGCGCCTGCGCGCGCGTCCGGCTTTCGGCGAGGCCGCGGTCGACAAGCAGCTGGTCGGCGCGCTGCTTCGCCATCAGCGCTGCGCCTTTTCGGTGAGCAGGCCGGGAGTCAGGATTTGCGGCAGGATTTCGGGCTTCGCGGCACCGGGCGCATACCACAGATAGAGCGGCACGCTGTTGCGGCCATGTTCGGCGAGGGTGCGCGTGATAACCGGATCGCCGTTCGTCCAGTCGCCCACGAGCGTCACGACGCCCGCCTTGTCGAAGGCTTTCTGCACGGCCTCGCGCTCGATCGCGCCGGCTTCGTTCGCTTTGCACGACAGGCACCAGTCGGCGGTGAAATAGACGAATACGGGCTTGCTGGTGGCACGCGCCCTGGCGAGGGCGTCGGCGGAAAAGGTCGAACCGGATCCGGTCGTCGTGCGCTGTGCTTCGGCGACTTCGGTCACCGTTCCCGCAAGGCTGGTAACGAAGAGCACGCCCGACGCGATCAGCAGCCACGACCGCCGGTCGCCGCGCTGGACCGCGCCGTAGTGCGTGAGCAGGACGAGCGCCATTGCGACCGCAAGGATCGGCCATATCAACTGCTCGCCGTTGCCGAGCTGGCGCCAAAGCAGCCATGCGAGCGCGAGCGTCGTGAGCCCCATCGGCAGCGCCATCCATTTGCGAAAGCGGTCCATCCACGGGCCCGGCTTCGGGAGGCCGTTCCGGAGCATCGGGACGAAACCGATCGCAAGGAAGGGCAGGGCGAGCCCGAGCCCCAAGCCGCCGAAGATCGGCAGTGCCGCCGATGCCGGCAGCACCAGCGTCGCGCCGAGCGCCGCGCCGAGCAGCGGGCCGCTGCACGGCGTCGCGACGAAAGCCGCGAGCGCGCCGGTCCAGAAGCCGCCGGCCGCCCCGCCCCTGCCGGCGAGCGCCTGTCCGCCGCCGAACGAGGGCAGTTCATAGGCGCCGAGCAGATTCAATGTGATCGCCAGCGCGAGGATCAGCAACGCCAACACGCTCACTGGATGCTGCAACTGGAAGGCCCAGCCCACCTGCTCACCGACGGCGCGGAGCGCGAGCAGTGCGCCGCCGAGGAGCAGCGCGGTCAGGACGGCCCCGGCGGTATAGGCGAGCGCTTCGACCTTGGCGCTCCGCGCGTCGCCGCCCGAGCGCGCAAGGCTGAGCGCCTTGAGGCTGAGGATCGGGAAGACGCAGGGCATCAGGTTGAGGATCAGCCCGCCGAGGATCGCGCCGCCGAGCGCGGTCCAGAAGAGGCTCATATCGATGCCGCCGGCGGTGCCCGCGATCGTTTCGCCCGCCGCGGGAACCGCGCCGGGTTCGAGTCGCAGGGAAAGCCCGCGCCCGCCGCCGAGCTTCAGCAGCGCGGCGATCGGGCCTGTCCTTTCGCCCTTCACGCGCGTTTCGACGATGATGTGGTCGCCGTTGCGGCTGAAATTTTGGGGCGCAGCATAGTCGACGACATCCTGCGTCTCGACGAACAGATGCGGTGCGTCGACCGCCGTGCTCGCGGGGAGAGGGATGGCGAAGCGCACCGTCTCGCCGCGCCGTTCCCACGTCCCATGGCGATCGAGCGGTTGCGGCAGCAGCGCGCGCCATGCGTCGAAGCGCGTGCGCGATGCGGCGTCGATCTTGCCGTCGCCGGCCTTGAGTGCGACCGAGATCACCGCCTTTTCGGGGACGCACACCTTGTCGGTACAGGCGAGCCAGTTCGCGACCCCCGACAACGTCAGGTCGGTGCCCGGCGCCACGCCCTTGTCGACCTGCACGTCGGCGAGCAGTGCATAGGGGTGCTCGTAGACATGGTTCATCATGCCGAAGAGGATCAGCGCATCGGGCACCGGATAGCGGAAGGGGGCGATCGTCACGCCTTCGGGCGCGTTCCATTCGACCGCCAGACCGAACCCGGCGTCGCCGCCATTGGCCCAATAGCCGTGCCAGGTCTTTTCCGGTGTCATCGTCAGCGCGAGGGTCGTGCCGCCGCCCGGGGCGGGTGCGGCCGACTCGGCAACGAGCTTTGGCTGGATATGCGTAGATTGCGCGTGCACCGGGCCCAGGGAGAGGACGGTGAGCGCCAGCAACGCCAGCACCATGCGCCATGCGCGTGTCACAAAAGCCTCACTCTGCAAATTCATGGCTATGCTCGCGCCCGTTCGTCTTTCGAAGGCTTGCCATATAGGCGGCTTTCGACGAGAGGACAGCCCGCGCTGACACACCTCTTATGGAGAAGCCGTCCGTGAAGCTGAAATATCTGTCCACTGCCCTCGCCGCCACGCTCTGCCTCGCCGCTGCGGGCACCGGTCTTGCGCAGAATTCGGCGCCATCGGCTCAAAAGGTTACCGCCGCCACCCCGGCGCCGAAGCTTGTGGTGATGATCGCGGTCGACCAGTTTTCGGCCGACCTGTTCGCCGAATATCGCGGGCGTTTCACCGGCGGCCTCGCGCGGCTCGCATCGGGCATTGTTTTCCCTTCGGGCTATCAGGCGCACGGTGCCACCGAAACCTGTCCCGGCCATTCGACGATCCTCACCGGCAACCATCCGGCGCACACCGGTATCGTCGCCAATAATTATTTCGACCTCTCGGTCGCGCGCGCCGACAAGCGCGTCTATTGCGCCGAGGACGAGACCGTCGCGGGCACCACGTCGAAAAGCGGCGAATATGCGCCGTCGGTGAACCACCTGCTCGTCCCGACGCTCGGCGACCTGATGAAGGCGCGCGACCCGAAGGCGCAGGTCGTCTCGGTGTCGGGCAAGGATCGTTCGGCGATCATGATGGGCGGGCGCCAGGCCGACGAGCTGATGTGGCTCGCGCCGACCGGTCTTACCAGCTATCGCGGCACGACCCTGTCGCCAGCGGCGCAGCAGGCGAGCGCCGCGATAGCGGCGGCGATCAACCAGCCGCGCAGCGCGCAGACGCTTCCCGCCGACTGTGCGACGCACGACATCGCGATCCCGGTGGGCGACAAGGGGGCGACGGTCGGCACCGGCCGGATGGCGCGCGACGCCGGCGACTTCCGCCGCTTCATGGCGTCGCCCGAAGCCGACGGCGCGGTGCTCGCGACCGCCGCTGCGCTGCGCCAGGTGCGCAAGATGGGCGAGGGGAGCAGCACCGACCTGCTCATCGTCGGACTGTCTGCGACCGACTATGTCGGCCACAGCACGGGTACCGAAGGCAGCGAGATGTGCATCCAGATGGCAGGGCTCGACCGCGAGCTCGGCGATTTCCTTGCACGGCTCGATGCGACCGGGATCGACTATGTCGTCGCGCTCACTGCCGACCATGGCGGCCATGACCTCCCCGAACGCAACCGCCAGAACGCCTGGCCCGACGCGCAGCGCGTCGACAAGGCGCTGAACCCCGCGGCGATCGGCAAGGAGGTCGCCGAGAAACTCGGGCTGCCGCAGCCCATTCTCTATGGCGACGACGGCGACTATCATTTCGCAAAGACGCTGACCGCAGCGCAGCGCAAGGCCGCGCTCGCCGAGATTCTGCCGCGCCTGCGCGCGCACCCGCAGATCGAGGCGGTGGTGACGCGCGACCAGCTCGACGCGCACCCGATCTCGAAGCGTGCGCCTGATACGTGGAACCTGCTCGACAAGCTGCGCGCCTCGTACAATCCGCAGCGCTCGGGCGACTTCATCATCGCGCTGAAGCCGCGGGTCACGCCGATCCCCGAATCGGGCATCGGCTATGTCGCGACGCACGGTTCGGTGTGGGACTATGACCGCCGCGTGCCGATCCTCTTCTGGCGCAAGGGGCTAACGGGTTTCGAACAGCCCAATGCGGTGATGACCGTGGATATCATGCCGACGCTGGCATCGATGATCGGGCTGCCGATCGATGCCGGCAAGATCGACGGCCGCTGTCTCGACCTGTTGTCGGGGCCTGAAAGCAGTTGTCGTTAAGGACAGAAAAGAAGGACCTATGACCAAAGCATTGCGGAATTTTTCCGGCCGGCTGCTGCTGGTCGGCTGCGGCAATATGGCGGGCGCAATGCTCGATCGCTGGCTCGCCGCCGGACTCAATCCGGCGCTGGTCGCGATCGTCGATCCTTTTGCCACGCCGCGCGCCGGCATCGTCCAGCATGCTTCGCTCGAGGAATGGCAGACCGCAGGCGGTCGTGCCGACTGGATCATGCTCGGCATGAAGCCGCAGCAGCTCGGCGACGTCGCCGGGGTGCTGGCACCGCTCGCGACGGGGCAGGTCCATCTCCTGTCGATTCTCGCCGGCGTGTCGCTCGCCGACCTCGCGGCGCGTTTCCCCGACGCGGGGGCGCAGGTCCGTATCCTGCCCAATCTTGCCGCGCGTATCGGCGCTGGCGTGTCGGCGGTCGCGACCCTGGGTGACGCCGACGACAAGGCGATCAATGCCTTGCTCGATCCGCTCGGCCAGACGGTGGCGCTCGCCGACGATTCGACGATGGACCTCGTCACCGCCTTCACGGGCAGCGGCCCGGCGTTCGTCTTTCGCCTGATCGAATCCTATGCAGCGGCCGGCGAACGCCTTGGCCTTTCGGCCGAGGAGGCGCTGAAGCTCGCGACCGCGACGTTCGGGGGAGCGACCGCGCTGCTCGCCGACAGCGGCGAAAAGCCCGGCGTGCTGATCGCGCAGGTCGCGAGCAAGGGCGGAACGACGCAGGCGGGCCTCGACGTGCTCGACAGCGACGGCCAGCTCGCCGCGCTGCTCACCAACGTCCTGCGCGCGGCGCGCGACCGCGGGCGCGAGCTCGCCGACATCGCACGCGGCGAGGGCTGAGCTAGACCGCTTCCTTTCCTAGCGTCGCGATCCGGCGGCGCTCGCGTGCGGGAACCAGCGCTTCGCTGACCTGCCAGAAGCCCGTCACCGCCTGTTGTCCCGCATGGGTATAGGCGCGACTCATTGTGTCGCGCAGCGTCGCGAAGATCGCGCTCTCCACCGCGCGGCCGGTATCGGTCAGGCGCAGTTCCTTGGCGCGCCGGTCACGGTTCCCCGGGCGCGTCGTCAGATAGTCGCGCGCCTCGAGCTCCTTCACGACGCGGCCCAACGACTGCTTGGTGATGCCGAGCAAGGCGAGCAGGTCCGATATCGTCAGACCCGGCTGCCGCGCGATGAAGTAAAGGGCGCGGTAATGCGCGCGTCCAAGCTCCCTTTCGGTGAGCCGCGCGTCGATCGCGCGCCACAGCGAGGCATGCGCGAAAAACAGAAATTCGATGCCGCGGCGCACCTCGTCTTCGCGCAAGAAAAGGGCAGAGGCAGCGGGAACTTGTGAAAGAAAATTTTCATCCTGCATAGTCGCTACCGTTGCGCGTCGGGTTGGTCTTTGGCAAGAGGCGCGCTCCATAAACCCGCTAGACACAGGTGTTTTCGATGTCCGCTCCCGCCTTCACCCATCTGCCGCACCCCGATCTGATCGCGGACGATGTACGGGCAGCGGCGATTGCCGATCCGGTGTTCGGTCGCGTTTTTACCGATCATATGGTCTCGATCCGCTATTCGGACGAAAAGGGCTGGCACGACGCGCAGGTGATGCCTCGCGGCCCGCTGTCGCTCGATCCGGCAACCGCGGTGCTCCATTATGCGCAGGAAATCTTCGAGGGGCTGAAAGCATACCGGCTCGACGACGGGTCGATGGCGCTGTTCCGTGTCGAAGCCAACGCTGCGCGCTTCAACGCCAGCGCGCGCCGCATGGCGATGGCCGAACTGCCCGAGGAACTGTTCATCGCCGCGGTGAAGGAAGCGGTTGCCGCCGATGCCAGCTGGTTCCCGCCCGTCGATGGCGGTGCGCTGTACCTCCGCCCCTTCATGTTCGCGAGCGAGGTGTTTCTCGGCGTGAAGCCCGCAGCCGAATACCGGTTTCTCGTGATCACCTCGCCGGTGGGCAATTATTTCAAGTCCGGCGCGCCCGCGATCTCGCTCTGGGTGTCGGAGGATTATACCCGCGCCGCGCCGGGCGGCACCGGCGCCGCCAAATGCGGTGGCAATTATGCGTCGAGCCTCGTCGCGCAGCGCGAGGCGATCGCCAAGGGCCACGACCAGGTCGTCTTCCTCGACGCCGCCGAACATCGCTGGATCGAGGAACTGGGCGGCATGAACATGTTCTTCGTCTTCGACGACGGCAGCATCGTCACGCCGCCGCTGACCGGTACGATCCTGCCCGGCATCACGCGCGACGCGATCATCACGCTGGCACGCGACGCGGGCCTGACGGTGCGCGAGGAACCTTATGCGATCGACCAGTGGCAGGCCGATGCGGAAAGCGGCAAACTGACCGAAAGCTTCGCCTGCGGCACCGCCGCGGTGGTGACGCCGGTGGGCAAGGTGACCCGCGGCGACGCCAGCTTCACGATCGGCGCGGGTGGTCCGGGGCAGGTCACCGAAATGCTCAAGGGCAAGCTGGTCGACATCCAGCGCGGCCGTGCGGCGGACCGGCACGGCTGGGTCACGCGCCTTTGATCCGACCCGCCTTGCATTAGACCGCGACGCGCTATAGAGCGCCCGTCGCACCGGCCGTTGGGGCGTAGCCAAGCGGTAAGGCAGCGGTTTTTGGTACCGCCATGCGCAGGTTCGAATCCTGCCGCCCCAGCCAGCCGGTGGGTAATCCAGCGGGATCGGGACCATCGGCCGCTGTCAGCGAAGGGCATCGGACGGCCCTCAGTCCATCGCGACGGTATCTCTTATCCGCCATATGCGCGCACGAAGAAGATGACCGTGGTGGCGCCGGTTACCAGCAGCGTCCAGATGCGTACGGCGCGTTCGGTCAGCCGTTTGCCGATCAGGGCGCCCAGCCACCCGCCGATGACCGAGCCAAGCAGCATGGGCAGGCACGCCCACCACCACACCATGGCGAAGCCGATGAACACGCAGGCGGCCGCGAGGTTCGCGACGGCCAGCATTGCGGTACGGATCGCAAACAGCTCGCGCGGCCGGATATTGGCCAGCAATCCGTAGAGCGCTGTGGTGATGAGGCCGACGCCGCCGCCGAAGTAACCACCATAGACGCCGAGCAACGCCTGAACGGCCAGCAGCGTCGGCCGGCCGATGACGACACGCGCGTGCAGCCAGTCGGCGGCGCGCTTTCCGAACAGCATCACCGCGAAGGCGAAGAGCAGCAGCCACGGGATGATGATGTCGAAGGTTTCGGTCGGCGTCAGGACGAGCAGAAGGCTGCCCGCGAGCCCGAAAACGAACGTCAGCGTCGCGAGCACATGGACCGGAATGTCCGCGACGGGGCCGAGTTCGCGCCGATAGGCCCAGGCGCTCGTTCCGGCGCCGGGAAGCAGGGCAACGTTCGACGTGGCGTTGGCGATATTCGCCGGCAGCCCGAGCGCGATGAGGGCGGGGAGCGTCGCGAAGGTTCCGCCGCCGGCCAGCGCATTCATTGCGCCGCCGAGCATGCCCGCGCCGGCGGCGATAAAAATCGTCGATGGATCGATCATGACAGGGTCGGCTTCGTTCCAGTTACAGGCCGTCATCGACCGGTCCAGAGGGTCCTTCGCTGCGCTGTCCCGATGGGTCAAGAGCGGAACGCCGATACGGCGGCGCGCAACGCGGCACCTCGTCCGTTTGAGTGATGCGGGGCGTTCGCTGCCTGCCTAGGACGACGGGAAATCCGAAACAGGCAGATGGAGTGGGATGACCGTGCAACGCAATCTGGATTTGCGCTTTGTCGTGATCGGCGCAGGCATGTCGGGGATATTGGCGAGTATCCGGCTGCGCGAGGCCGGTTTTGACAAGGTCACCCTGCTCGAAAAGGCGCATACGATCGGCGGCACTTGGCGCGAGAACCGCTATCCGGGGCTCAATTGCGACGTTCCGGCGCATGCCTATACGTACAGTTTCGCGCCCAACGCCGAATGGAGCAGCTATCTGGCGCCGGGCCGCGAAATCCAAAATTATTTCGAGGATGTGACCGATCGCTTCGGCCTGCGCGAGATCGCGCATTTCGGCCAGGAGGTCGACAGCTGCACTTATGGGGACGGCGTCTGGACCGTCACGACCAAGGCGGGCATGACCGTCGAGGCCGATATCGTCATCACCGCGACGGGGGTGCTCCATCATCCGCGGATGCCCGAGATCGAGGGGCTGGACAGCTTTGCCGGGACGGTCGCGCACAGCGCGCGCTGGGACGATACCATCGCGCTCGACGGAAAGCGCATCGGCGTCGTCGGCAGCGGCTCGACGGGCGTTCAGCTCGTCTCGGCGCTCGCCGGCCGCGCGGGCAAGCTCGGCCATTTCCAGCGCTCGCCGCAATGGATCATGCCGATGCCGAACACACCCTATACAGAGGAGCAGCGCGAGGAATTCCGCCGCGACCCGGCGCTGATCGATGCGGTCCGCTACGATCCCGAATATCAGGCGAACGTGCTGCGTTTCACCGCGGGCATCATCAAGCCCGACAGCGAAGAGATGCAGATCATCGAGACGATCGTGCGCGACAATCTGGAGCAGGGGGTTGCCGACCCGGTACTCCGCGAGAGGCTGCGCCCGAATTACCGCGCGGCGTGCAAGCGGCTGATCTTCTCGCCCGACTATTATCAGGTCGTCCAGCAGCACGACGTCGATATCGTGATCGAGGGGATCGAGCGCATCGAACCCGAAGGCATCCGCACCGTTGACGGCGTGCTCCACGAGCTCGACCTGATCATTCTCGCGACGGGTTTCCACGCCGACCGCTTCATCCGTCCGGCGGTGGTGACCGGGCGCGGCGGGGCGTCGCTCGACGAAATGTGGGCGAAGCACGCGACCGCGTACAACGCGATCTCGCTTCCCGATTTCCCGAACTTCTTCTTCCTCAACGGGCCGACGGGACCGGTCGGCAATTTCTCGCTGATCGACGTCGCCGAGCGTCAGTGGGGCTATATCGAACAGCTCCTCGATAAGGTGACGGGCGGCGAATGCGCCGAAATCTGCGTTACGCCGGATGCGATGGCGCGCTACGACAACGCGCGGACCGAGGCTGCGAAGGGCACCATCTTCGCGTCGGGCTGTTCGAGCTGGTATCTCGGCAAGGATGGCGTGCCGATGACCTGGCCGTGGAGCTATGGCCATTTTGCCGAAGTGATGGCGAAGCCCGACTTCGCCGATTTCGAGATGATGGGGGCGAAGCAACCGGCTTGACGCCCGGCTTGTAAAACATCGTCATCCCGGACTTGATCCGGGATTCATTCTCGCAAGGTTGACAGGAATGGACCCCGGATCAGGTCCGGGGTGACGAAAAGCGAGGATGTCCGGCTACTGCCGCTGCGACGAGATATTGCCGCCGTCGACCACGAGTTCGGCGGCGGTGATATAGCTCGCCTCGTTCGACAGCAGGAAGCGCACGACGCGGCCGATCTCGGCAGGGTCGCCCAGCCGTTCGAGAAGGATGCGCCGCTCGAACCAGCCCTCGGGCAAATTGTCGACCGCGGGCTGCATCATCGGCGTGCGGATCTGTCCCGGCGACACCGCGTTGATGCGGATATTGTCGCGCGCCAGCCGGTCGGCGAGCGCCCGGACGAGCGAAAGCATCCCGCCCTTCGCCGCGCTGTAGATCGGGTTGACTGCATTGCCGAGCGTCGCGTTGATCGACGCGATGCCGACTACCGCCGAGCCCGGATTGGCCACAAAATCGGCATAAAGCTGCTGCGTGAGCAATGCGAGCGGGCGGAGGTGCGTGTTGATCCCGGCATCCCAGCTTTGCGGTGTGATACCTTCGAGCGAACCCGTATCGACGATCCCCGCCGCGTGGACGAGCCCGCCGAGCGGCCCGAGCGCCGTGCGGCTCGCGTCGATCGCCGCGGCATAGGCGGCGATATCGGTAAGGTCGATCGCGACCGGCAGCGCCTTCACGCCGAAGCGGCCCGCGATTGCGTCTGCCTGCGCCATGGCCTTGCCGCCGTCGATGTCCCACAGCGCGACATTGCGGCCGACCGCCGCGAGCGCTTCCGCCGAGGCGAGCCCGATGCCCGACGCGCCGCCGGTCACGATGACGGCGGTGCCGGGCGCGCCAAGAGTGGGGAAAAGACTGTCCTCAACCATGAAAGTGATTCTCCAACGTGCGAAACGATCGCGGCATCATGTCACGCATTTGAATCGATAGGGAAGAGAAAATTGCCATATTGCGCAAATTCTCATGGATTTTTGTCGCTAATGTCGTAGCGTATTCGCGAAAATTCTACGCAAATGATCAATGACGGGAGTGGTTATGACGAATCCGGCAATCGCCGTGGTAACGGGCGCCAGCCGCGGTGCGGGCAAGGGCATCGCGATCGGGCTCGGCGAAAAGGGGATGACCGTGTTCGTCACCGGGCGCAGCGTCGATCAGAGCGACGCCGTCGGCTGGGACGGCAAGCCGCTCGCCGGCACGATCCACGAGACCGCGGCGGCGGTGACCGCGGCGGGAGGCAGGGGGATCGCGGTCGCCTGCGACCATAGCGACGACGCGCAGATCGCCGCGCTGTTCGACCGCGTGCGCGCCGAGGCAGGGCGGCTCGACATTCTCGTCAACAATGCGACGCACATCCATCATCAGCTGATCGAGCAGACGCCCTTCTGGGAGAAGGAACTGGCGGCGGTCGGGATCATCGATGTCGGGTTGCGGTCGGCCTATGTCGCGAGCTGGCATGCGGCGAAGATGATGGTCGAACAACGTTCGGGGCTGATCGCCTTCACCTCCTCCTTCGGCGCGAGTTGCTATATGCACGGGCCCGCCTATGGCGCGCAGAAGGCTGGCGTCGACAAGCTGGCGCACGACATGGCGGTCGATTTCCGCCCGCACGGCGTGCGTGCGGTGTCGATCTGGCTGGGCCCCCAGATCACCGAGCGCGCGCTGAACGCCGCCGAGGTGCACAAGGAACAATATGAAGGCTTCATGGCGATGGCCGAGATGCCGCAGTTCACCGGGCATATCATTCACGCGATCGCCCGCGATCCCGCGGGGGACGAGCTATCTGGCCGCACCCTGATCGGCGCCGAGATCGCGGGGCGCTACGGCATCACCGATCGCGGCAAGACGCCGCCATCGCACCGCGAAATGCTGGGTAGTCCGCACGAGCCCAATCCGGCGGTTGTGTATTAGTCCGCCGTCGCCGCGCTCCGCCCCGCCATGCGGCCGAAGAAGGTGCAATCGGCGAGGCTGAGGCCCGAGCTGTAGCCATGCCCCCAGCGCGGGAGCCCCGAGGTCGCGCGGCCGGCGGCATAGAGGCCCGGGACGGGATCGCCCATGCGGTCGAGCACTTCGCCCGACGGCCGCGTATTCAGGCCACCGAGGGTGAAGAAGGAAAAGAAGCTGGTCGCGACGCCAAGTTCGAGTGCCGCAAACGGCCCTTCGTCCAGAACCTTCAGCCACTCGGGTGCTTTGCGGTAGACCGGGTCCTGTCCCTCGGCCGCATAGCGGTTGAAGGTGTGCACGGTAGCCGCGAGCGTCCCTCCGGGCATCCCGAGCTCGCGTTCGACCTCCTCCCAGCTATCGCCGACTGCCGCAACCTCGATCCGCGCGATGTCGAGCGGACGGCCGAAGATCGCATTGTCGACGAGCAGGTAAACCCGCTCCCCCGGCTGGTCGAGCATCGTGCGGCTGACCCGCCCGTGATAGCAATCCTCGTTGATGAAACGTTGTCCGCGTTCGTTGACGAAGATGCCCTTCACGAGGCTTTCGGGCATGATCCACGGGCAGGTGGTGAAGAATTCGTCCATATGGATCGCGTCGCCGCCCGCGCCCATGCCCATCAAAATGCCCGACCCATTGTCATTCTCGCCGATCGGATTGTGGAGGCGCAGCGTCTGCGGCGCATAGCGTCGGAGCATATCGTCGTTCATGCAGAAGCCGCCCGTCGCGAGGACCACACCCCTGCGCGCGCGGATGAAGCGCGGCGTGCCGTCGATGCGCACCGCTAGTCCGGTGACGCGGCTGTCTGCGTCGGCGACGAGCGACAGCACGCGCGCGTCGCAGCGGACGTCGACGCCGAGTGCGCGAACCCGCCCCTCGAAGATGTCCATCAGCTTGCGCCCGCCGCCCCAGCCCATGAACTGGATCGTATGCCCGCGCGGCGCGGGCGCCGCCGCATCGGAGAAGGGCCACGCCGCTTCGCTCCCCGACCAGATCAGCGTGTCATCCTCCGCGGGTTCGATGATCTTGCCGGGAAGGAAGCTGCCCTTGTACGGCACGCCCTGATCCTTGAGCCATTGATAATGATCGAGGCTCTCGCGCGCATAAAGCGCGATCTTCGCCGCATCGGCGTCAGGGCCGCCCGCCATCGTCAGATAGGCTTCGAGCGCTTCGGTCGAATCTTCGAACCCGGCATCGCGCTGCGCATCGGTGCCGCCGCCGCCGCCGAGATAGATTTCGCCGCCCGACAGGGCCGAGGCGCCGCCGCTGCCCGACGCCGCCTCGAACAGCATCACTGCGGCACCGGCTTCCGCCGCCTCGATCGCGGCGCAGGCGCCCGCGGCGCCGAAGCCGACGATCGCGACATCGGTCTCGCTGTCCCAGCGCTCGACCTGTTCATGGGGAAAGGGGCGAGCGGGGGAGAAATTGCTCATGCGGCGGTCTCGCGCGCCTTCAGCATGTCGAGCGCGACGTCGACGATCATGTCCTCCTGTCCGCCGACCATCTTGCGGCGGCCGAGCTCGACAAGGATCGTGCGCGTGTCGAGGCCGTAGGTTTCGGCCGCCTTTTCGGCGTGGCGCAGGAAGGACGAATAGACCCCCGCATAACCCAGCGCGAGCGTTTCGCGGTCGACGCGGACCGGGCGGTCCTGCAGCGGACGCACCAGATCCTCGGCGGCGTCCATCAGCTTGTTGACGTCGCAGCCGTGGTTCCAGCCCTTGCGGTCGGCGGCGGCGATGAAGACTTCGAGCGGAGCATTGCCCGCGCCTGCGCCCATGCCGGTGAGCGAGGCGTCGATGCGCACCGCGCCCGCCTGCGCCGCGACGATGCTGTTCGCGGTGCCGAGCGAGAGATTGTGATGCGCGTGGATACCTCGCTGTGTCTCGGGTTTCAGCACGCGGTCATAGGCGTCGAGCCGCGCCTTCACCCCATCCATGTCGAGCGCGCCGCCGCTGTCGGTGACATAGACGCACGCGGCGCCATAGCTTTCCATCAGGAGAGCCTGCTGCGCGAGCGCCTCGGGCTCGATCATATGGCTCATCATCAGGAAGCCCGCGACGTCCATGCCAAGGTCGCGCGCGATCCCGATATGCTGTTTCGACACATCGGCTTCGGTGCAATGCGTCGCGACGCGCACCGATCGCACGCCGAGGTCATAGGCGCGGCGGAGCTCGTCGACCGTGCCGACACCCGGCAGGATCAGCGTCGTCAGCACCGACTTTGTCAGCACCGAGGCGACCGCTTCCAGCCACTCCCAGTCGGTGTGCGCGCCGAAGCCATAGTTGAAGCTCGCGCCATTGAGGCCGTCGCCGTGCGCGACCTCGATCGCGTCGACTCCGGCTTCGTCGAGGGCTTTCGCGATCGCCTGCACATGGTCGATCCCGTACATGTGGCGGATCGCGTGCATCCCGTCGCGCAGCGTGACGTCCTGGATATAGAGCTTGTCGCCCGCCTCGACGTTGAAGCGATTGGTGTTTCGGGCGCTCATGCCGTCACCTTCTTTCCTGCAAGAATTCGCTCGGCGAGCAGTTCTCCAGTCGCCTTGGCGGCGGCGGTCATGATGTCGAGATTGCCCGAATAGGCGGGCAGATAATCGCCCGCGCCCTCGACCTCGAGCAGGATCATCGTCTTGATGCCGGTGAACTCGCCGCGACCGGGAATCTTCAGCTTGTTGTTGTCGCCGAAGCGCTCGAACTGGACTTCCTGCTTGAGCCGGTAGCCGGGGACATAGGCCTGCACCTTTTTCACCATCGCCTCGACGCTGGCGCGGATGGTTTCTTCGTCGGCGCCTTCGGACAGGGTGAACACCGTGTCGCGCATGATCATCGGCGGTTCGGCGGGATTGAGGATGATGATCGCCTTGCCCTGCGCCGCGCCGCCGACCTTTTCGATGGCTCCGGCGGTCGTGCGGGTGAACTCGTCGATATTGGCGCGCGTGCCGGGGCCCGCCGAGCGCGACGACACCGACGCGACGATCTCGGCATAATGGACGGTCGCGACCTGGCTCACCGCGGCGACCATCGGGATCGTCGCCTGTCCGCCGCAAGTCACCATATTGACGTTGCCGGCGTCGAGGTTGGCGTCGCCGTTGACCGTGGGGATCGTATAGGGGCCGATCGCCGCGGGGGTCAGATCGACGACCTGCTTGCCGTCGGCACGGAGCGTCGCGTCGTGAACCTTGTGCGCATAGGCGCTGGTCGCGTCGAAGACGATTCCGATCTCGGGATAGACGTCCATCGCCTTCAGGCCGTCGATCCCCTCGTGCGTCGTTGCGACGCCGCGTTCGCGCGCCATGGCGAGTCCTTCGGACTTCTCGTCGATGCCGACGACCGCGACCAGTTCCATATTCTGCGGATATTTGATCATCTTGATCATCAGGTCGGTGCCGATATTGCCCGAACCGATGATCGCTGCCTTCACGCGGGTCATGGGTTTTCCTTATACAAAGCGCGCGACGCAGTGGCCGAGCGTGCGGCGGCCGTCGCCGAGGATCATTTCGAAGCAGTCGCCCTTTGCCGCGGGCGCGAGCGGGACGAGGCTGCCCGACAGGATGATGTCGCCGGCATCGAGCGTGACGCCATGCGCGCCCAATGTGTTGGCGAGCCACGCGACCGCCTGCGCCGGGTCGCCCTGCACCGCACTGCCATAACCCTCGGAGAGTGGCGCGCCATTTCTCGCCACGGCGACGTGCAGGTTCGGCAGGTCGAGCCCGCGCGGATCGAGCCGCGCTTCACCGAGTATGAAAACGCCGCACGATGCGTTGTCGGCGACGGTATCGACGATGCCGATCTGCCAGTCGGTGATGCGGCTGTCGACGATCTCGAAACAGGGCGCGATGCTGGCGGTCGCGGCGATCACGTCGGCGGCGGTGACGCCGGGCCCATTCAGGCTGTCCTTCAGGACGAAGGCGATCTCGGCCTCGGCGCGCGGCGCGATCAGCGCCTTGGCATCGATGTCGATGCTGCCCTCGACCTGCATCCAGTCGGTGAGGAAGCCGAAATCGGGCTGATGGACGCCCAGCATGTCCTGCACGGCCTTCGACGTCACGCCGATCTTTTTGCCGACGACGCGCTCGCCGTCCTTCAGTCGCCGCGAGAGAAAGTCGAGGCTGATCGCATAGGCATCGTCGATCGTCAGCACGGGATCGCGCGCGGTCAACGGTGCGACCGTACGCCGGTCGCGCAGCGCGGCATAAAGCTCACGCCCGTATGTTTCAGCGATGCTCATCGAGGAACTCGATTGCATAGCGGTTGAACTCGCTCGCGCGTTCGACCTGTACCCAGTGGCCGACCTTGTTGAAGGTCACGCAGCGCACATCGTCGCAGGCTTCGAAGAAATACTGGATGCCCGACAGCGGCATGAAGCGCTCATTCTGGCCCCAGAAGAGCAGGATCGGGATCTTGATCTCGCCAAGCCGCGGGCGGACATTATGCGTCCGCATCCGCGTGATCACCTCCTTGGGCTGTTTGCTCGCGACGGCGAAACGCTCTTCGACCAGCGCGTCGGTGATATGCTTCGGGTCATGGACCAGATTCTCGCCGAGGCGGCGCTGGTCGGCGAGGCTGAAGTCGGGGCTGCCGAACGAGGAGCGCATGTCGGCAATGCCGGGCATAGCGAAATAGACGTCGAGTTCCTCGATGCAGCCGGGCGCCATCAGGATCAGCCGCTCGGTGAATTCAGGATGGTCCTGCGTCATCTGGATCGCGACGCCGCCGCCCAGCGAGTTGCCGATCAGCGTCGCGCGCTCGATCCCGTGCGCCTTCAGCGCCTCGTAGAGCGTGTCGGTGAACAGCGTCAGCGTATAGTCGATGTCGGCGGGCTGCGACGAGGCGCCATAGCCGATCATGTCGGGCAGGATCACGCGGTAGCCCGCATCGACGAACGCATCGACATTCTGCCGGAAATTCGAGATCCCCGACGCGCCGGGGCCGCTGCCGTGGACGAACACCAGCGCCGGACCTTCGCCCGCTTCCCTGATGTGGATGTCATGGCCGCCCGCAACCCGGTGCGTCGTTTCCTTCATCTCTCCCATCGACCTTTTCCTTTTTACATGAAGGTGAAAGCGGGCGGTTCGCCGAGCTGCGTCATCACGACGTCGGTGACGCGATTGCCGGGGTCGTTCGCGACGTGCGCGCGCGCGGCGTTGAGGTCGAGCCACGGTTGGATGATCGCGCTCGACATATAGATGGCGCGGCCGCCAAGGAGCTGGACCATGCCGTCGACGAGCTCGGCGAGCCGGCGGACGACGGTCGACGACTGATAGGCATAGAGCGCGCGTTCCTCGAGCGTGATCGGCTCGCCGCTTTCGGACTTCGCCATCAGCCGGTCGAAGGTCGTCTGGTGCGTCAGCTCCATCTCGAGAATCTGCGCATGCGCCTTGGCAATCGCGCCGTGGAGCAAAGGATCGGCCTTCGACGCCTTGCCGGTGTTGGTCGAAACGCGGCCCTGCATGATCTCCATCGCGGCATTCATCGCCGCGCGGGCGCCGCCGAACGCCGCGGTCGACACCGAGCGCACGAAGACCTGCGCCCAGGGCAGGCGATAGAGCGGACCGTCATTCTCGGCCTGGCCGGGGTTGTCGCAGGCGAAGCCGTCGGCCGCGCGGTGCGTGCGATGCTCAGGAACGAAGACGCGCTCGACCAGAATGTCGAAGCTGCCCGTGCCTTGCAACCCGAAGACGTCCCACGTTCCCTCGATGACCTGATAGTCGCTGCGCGGGAGCAGGAAGGTGCGCATGTCGGGCGGGCCGCCGTCGGTGTCGAAATTGATCGCACCGAGCAGCACCCATCCGCAATGCGTCGACCCCGACGAAAAGCCCCAGCGGCCCGAAAGGTAAAAGCCGCCTTCGACCTTCTCGACCTTGCCGACCGGCTGATAGGTCGACGACACGAGCATCGCGCCGCCATTGCCGCCCCACACCTCGCGCTGCGCCTCGTCGTGGAAGAGCGCGAGCTCATAGGGGTGGCAGCCGAGTACGCCATAGATCCAGCCCGTCGACATGCAGCCCTCGGCGAGCGCCTTCTGCACTTCGAAAAAGACATTGGGGTGCATTTCATAGCCGCCCCAGCGCTTCGGCTGCAGGATGCGGAAGAATCCGGCGTCCTGCATCTCGGCGACGGTTTCGGCCGGGACATTGCCGTCGAGCGTGGTCTGGCGGGCGCGGGCCTTGAGCGTCGGAATCATCGCGCGCGCCCGCTCGATCAGTGTTTCGGGGGTGGGCAGGGCGGTGTCGGCGGCCTGCTGCGGGGCGGTAGCCATATGCTCTCCTCGGGATATTTTATGCGCTTGCGGGAGGCCGCATCGCGATATTGCTCCTGTATTCGTAGTGATTGATGTATTTTTCTACGCAAGCTGTCAATCCGGATTCTGCGCAAAAGGCCGTCTCCGGTCATTTGGAGGCGCGGGCTGCGTATCGAGGAGTGCGGCCGCGCCACGCAAAGGGGCGCTTGCCGTAACGGCGTTCGCGGCTTCGGGCCGGCGATGTCGGCGCGATAAGCGCAGCTATGCGCGATAAAAATTACGGTTTGCGTAATTATTTGAGCAAAATTTTACGTATCATACTTGATGTGCTCTATGTTCGCTTGTAGCTTGCGCTCGTTTCAGGGTGCTGGAGCGCCCGTCCGCAGGGGATTGAGTGAATGGCAATCAGGTCACTGGCCTATGTTGTGATCGATACGGCCGATGTCGAAGCCTGGCGCGCCTATGGCGAGCAGGTCCTGGGAATGCGCGCGGCCGACCATGAGGGCGGCCTGCGTCTGCGCATGGACGAGCGTCCTTTCCGCATGTTGATCTGCAAAAGCGACGGCGAGCGCTTTCATGCTGCAGGGCTTGTCTATCCCGACAAGGCCGCGTTCGATCGCGGCATCGCGGGCCTCCGCGACGCGGGCGTTGCGGTCGAGGCCGCGTCTGAGGCGGAGGCGAAGGATCGCCATGTCGTCGAATTCGTCCGCTGTATCGATCCGTCGGGCAACCGGCTCGAAATCGGCTGGGGCCGCGTCGTCGACGGCACGCCCTTCGTCTCGCCCGCGGGCGTGTCCGAATTCATCACCGGCGAGATGGGGATGGGGCATGTCGTCTTCCCCGCGACGAAGCTCGCCGAGACGCGCGCCTTCTATATCGAACTGCTCGGCTTCGGCGATACCGACGAGATGCGCGTCTATATGCAGGGCGGCCCCGACGATCCGGGGCTCGGCATGCATTTCCTCCATTGCGACAATCCGCGCCATCACACCGTCGCGCTCGCCGAATTTCCGGTGCCGAGCGGGCTCGTCCACATGATGGTCGAGGTTCCCGGGCTCGACGACGTCGGGCGCGCGCTCGACCGTGCCAAGGCGGCGGGCGTCCATATCTCCTCGAGCCTCGGCAAGCATATGAACGACAAGATGGTCAGCTTCTATATGCGCAGCCCCGGCGGCTTCGACATCGAATATGGTTTCGGTGGCATGCAGCCTGACTGGAACAGCTTCACCCCGACGATCAGCATCAAGGAAGACGAATGGGGTCATCAGTGGGACTTCGGCGGCTGACGCCACGCTGATCCTTTGCCCCTGCCTATTGGAGAGAGACATCATGCCCAGTCACGAGGAAATGGTCCGCGCCGTCGAGCGGTATGTCGAGGCGTTCGACAAGGCTGATGCCGACATGGCCGCCGACCTCTACGCCGCCGACGCGACGGTCGAGGACCCGATCGGTACCCCGATCCATCGGGGCCGCGATGCGATCCACGCTTTCTATTCGATGTCGATGCAGGCGAAGGCGAAACTCCGGCTCGACGGGCCCGTGCGCACCGGTGGTGACTATGCGGCCTTCGCCTTCACCGTGATGGTCGATTTCGGCGGGCCGAAGGAGATCGAGGTGATCGATACCTTCAAATTCGATGCCGAGGGCAAGGTGACCGAGATGCGGGCCTTCTGGGGGCCGGCCAACATGCGCGCGGTCGAGGGCTGATATGGTCCGCGAAGCCGCCATCGTCGCGACCGCGCGCACCGGGGTCGGCAAGGCCTATCGCGGCGCGTTCAACGATACCGAGGCGCCGGTGCTCGCCGCACATGTCGTCAACGCCGCGATCGAGCGCGCCGGGATCGATCCCGCGCGGGTCGACGATGTCTATTTGGGCGTCGGCAATCACTGGAACACGCAAAGCTACAATCTCGGCCGGCTCGCGGTGCACGGATCGGTGCTGCCCGATTCGACCGGGGGCTTTACGCTCGACCGCAAATGCTCGTCGGGGCTGAACGCGCTGGCGCTCGCTGCGCGGGGCATCATGTGCAACGAGATCGACGTCGCGGTGGCCGGCGGGATGGAGAGCATCTCGCTGACGCTGAACAGGCACGCGCCGCAGTTCCGCAATCGCTCCGAATTCATCAAGGCGGCCGATCCCCACGCCTATATGGCGATGATCGAGACTGCCGAGATCGTCGCCGACCGCTACGGCGTGTCGCGTGAGGCGCAGGACGAATTCTCGGCGATCAGCCAGCAGCGTGCCGGTGCAGCGCAGGCCGCGGGCCGCTTCGACGACGAAATCGTGCCGATCACCGTCCAGAAGGCCTTGTTCGACAAGGAAGGCAATGAGACCGGCAAGGAAACGGTCACGCTCGCGCACGACGAGGGCGTGCGCGGCGATACAACCGCCGAAAAGCTGGCGGCGCTGAAGCCGGTGTTCAGGGACGGGCTTGTCGTCGGGGCAGGGCGGCACATCACTGCGGGGAACGCCAGTCAGCTCTCCGACGGCGCGTCGGCGCAGGTGCTGATGGACCGCGCGACCGCGGAGAAGGAAGTTCTGCCGATCCTCGGGCTCTATCGCGGCTTTCAGGTGGCGGGTTGCAAGGCCGAGGAGATGGGGATCGGCCCCGTCTTCGCGATTCCCAAATTGCTCGATCGTGCGGGCCTCAAGGTCGACGACATTGGTCTCTGGGAAATCAACGAGGCGTTCGCGAGCCAGGCGCTCTATTGCCGCGACACGCTCGGCATCGATCCCGACAAGCTCAATGTCAACGGTGGCGGCATCGCGATCGGGCATCCGTTCGGCATGACCGGATCGCGGCTCGTCGGCCATGCGCTGATCGAAGGCAAGCGCCGCGGCGTCAAATATGCCGTCGTGTCGATGTGCGTCGCGGGCGGCATGGGTGCCGCAGGCCTGTTCGAGATCGTCTGATAAGGAGAAGCGGGGCATGGCGCTGCTGGCAGGAAAGACCGCATTCGTCACGGGTGGAGGCAGCGGCATCGGCCGCGCGACCGCGCTCGCTTTCGCTGCCGAGGGCGCAAAGGTCGCGGTTGCCGACCTCAACGCCGAAACCGCGGCCGAAACCGCGGCGCTGATCGCTGCGGCGGGCGGCATGGCGCGCCACGGCGCGCTCGATGTCACCGACGGCGCGGCGGTCGACGCCTTCGTCGACGCGCTGGTCGCCGACTGGGGCGGGCTCGATTGCGCGTTCAACAATGCCGGGGTTGCGCTCGAGGGGATGGAGACGCCGTGGGGCGACCTCGCCGCCTACGACCGCAGCATCGCGATCAACCAGCGCGGCCTGCTGCTCTGCATGACCGCCGAGCTGCGCCATATGGAGCGCGCGGGCCGCGGCGCGATCGTCAACACCGCATCGATCGCGGGAATGTCGGGCGCGGGCGGCGCCGGCTATTGCGGATCGAAGCACGCCGTTATCGGTCTGACCCGTTCGGCGGCGCTGCGCTATGCCGCGCAGGGCATCCGTATCAACGCCGTCTGTCCCGGCGCGATCCGCACTCCGATGGTCGAGGCGGTCGCGCAGGAGGAAGAGGCGGCGCGCTTCATCGCCGCGATGCATCCGATGAACCGCATCGGCGAGGCACAGGAAGTCGCCGACGCGGTGGTCTTCCTCTGCTCGGACAAGGCAAGCTTCATCACCGGCCATCCGCTCGCGGTCGACGGCGGCTATCTCGCGCGCTGAGCGACAGCCTCAATCGTTGACCCGCATCGCATGGCGCGCGGCGCGCCAGCCGAAGGTCATTGCCGGACCCAGTGTCGCGCCAGCGCCGGGATAGGTGCGGCCCATCGCCGCCGCCGACACATTGCCCACCGCATATAGCCCGCCGAGCGGCCGGCCCTGCGTGTCGAGTACCTGCCCGTCGTCGTCGGTCTGCAGGCCGCCATTCGTTCCAAGGTCGCACGGATAGATCGGGATCGCATAGAAGGGGGCTTCGGCGATCGGCGCCAGCGTCGGGTTGGGGCTGACCGAGGCGTCGCCATAATGGCGGTCGTAGGCCGAGGAGCCGCGACCGAAATCGGGATCCTCGCCTTTCGCGGCATGGCTGTTGAAGCGACCGATCTCCTTGGCGAAGACCGCGGAATCGACGCCGATCTGCCGCGCAAGGTCGGCGATGCTGTCGGCGCGCTTCAATATCTTGCGCATATTTTCCGGCAGCCGGGCGTCGGCCGACGGCTTGCCCGCCATCATTGGTCCCAGCATATATTTGCCGCGATAGCGCGCGTCGAAGACGAACCACGACGGCACGGTCGGGGCATCGGGGCGGTTGCAGCGATGCATCTCGCCCCCCGCGACATGATAGGAGGCGGCCTCGTTCATGTAACGCCGCCCGGCTTGGTTGACGATGATCGACGAGGGCAGCGCGCGTTCGACGAACAGGATGCGCGCGCGGTCCTCGCCTTCGAGCAGGAAGCCCGGGCCCCACCACGCCGAATCCATCAGGTCGGTCGCCGCGCCGGCCTTCAGCCCGGCGGCGAGCCCGTCGCCGGTGTTGCTCGGCACCCCGGCGCTCCAGTCGGCCGAGGTCGGTTGCGGCAGATATTTCTTCCGCAGCGCTTCATTATGATCGAAGCCGCCGGTCGCGAGCACCACGCCCTTGCGCGCATGGATTTCGATGCGCTTGCCGCCGCGCTCGACGACGGCGCCAATGATCCGGCCCTTCTCGGCGATCAGCTCGGCCATCGGGCTGTTCAGCCAGATCGACACGCCCTTGCGGTCGAGCGACAGCTTCAAGCGGCCGATCAGCGCGTTGCCGCCGGTCAGCCGCCGCGCGCGTTTGGTCCTGAAGCGCCAGGGCAGGTCGAAGGCATACTTCATCATCAGCTTGAACAGCAGCGACTTGGCGCCGGGGCTCATGGTGAGGAGCAGCTTGGCTTCCGCCATCGTCCAGGTGAAGCGGCCGAAGGTCAGTGTCAGCGTGTGCGGCGGCTCCATCTTCCAGAAATCCTCGCCCAGCGTATCGGCCATCAGCGGGATCGGATCGTGCGTGCGCCAGCCGTCGCGTGCCCCCGCGACGTCCATATGATAGTCGGAATAGGCATAGGCCGTGTAGCGGACGTCCGACCGTTCCTCGAGGTAGCTCAGCATCCGGTGCGCGCTCGCGACATAGGTTGCGAGCTTCGATTCGGGCACGTCGTCGCCGATCAGCGCCTTGATATAACCCAGCGCTTCCCCGGGATCGTCGGCATGGCCCCTGGCGCGCGCGTCGGCGCTGTCCGGGATCCAGATGCCGCCGCCCGACGTCGCCGAAGTCCCTCCGTAGCGCGCGCTCTTTTCGACGACGAGCACATCGGCGCCGGCGTCGGCGGCGGTGAAGGCGGCGGTGAGGGCTCCTGCGCCGGAGCCGACGACCAATATATCGACTTCGTGACGTGCCACCCTGAGTGCTCCTCTGTCCCGTCGGCCTGAAAACTTGCCATTCACGGATTGTTATGTATCAATAGCCAATAAATGCGTTTCTGAAAAACTGTTTTTCTACGCAAATGCATAATTTGATCGGCTCTGGCCGATGATGTTGACAGGGGTGCGGCGATGCGGTCTGTGGAACGTCAAGCCCGCGCGCTGCGGGCCAATTGGGCGGGACGGGAGTGAAGGCGTTGCGAAGCGCGACCAAAGCCGGAAAAAGAATGCGCGGCAAGGCCGCCGGCACGGGACAGGACGCCGGGACTTTTGCGCTCGACGAGGTCGACGAGCAGATCATCGCCGCGCTCCGCAAGAATGGCCGGATCGCCAACCGCGATATCGCCCGCGACCTGGATCTCAACGAAGCGACCGTGCGTACGCGGCTGCGCCGGCTCGAAGATGCCAATATGGTGCGCGTCGTTGCGATGCGCGACCTCGCCGCGATGGGTTTCGGCTATCTGGCCCCTGTCGGCATACAGGTGAAGGGACGGTCGGCGGGCGCGGTCGGCGCCGATATCGCCGAACTCGAACGCGTCATAACCGTCAATGTCGCGATCGGCACGCACGACCTTGAAATCCAGGTCGTCGCCGAGACGCTCGAGGAGATGCAGGACTTGCTGACCAACGTCATCGCGAAGATCGACGGGGTCGAGCGGATATTCCCGAGCCTTGCGCTCAAGGTCTTCAAATATAATCCGGAATGGGCACCGCTATGACCCGTATCAGCCTCGACGAGCTCGACCACAAGATTATCGAGCGCCTTGGCCACGACGCGCGGGTGTCGAACCGCGAGATCGGCCGCGAATTCGACCTGACCGAGGGCACGATCCGGTCGCGCCTGAAGCGCCTGCTCGACAATCGCGTGATCCGCGTCGCCGCGGTCACCAACGCCAACCGGCTGGGCAACCCGATCCTCGCCTATCTGTGGGTCGAGGCCGATACCGCCGCGGATATCGAGAATGTCGCCGAGCGGCTGGCGGCGCTGCCCGAGATCGGTTTTGTCGCGACGACGCTCGGCCGCGCCGACGTGCTGGCGATGACCTTGGTCGAGAATGGCAACGAGCTGACCGATTTTCTGCACCAGACGATCGACAAGATTCCGGGCGTGCGGCGCGTGCGCTACAGTCTTGGGCAGAATTTCATCAAGCACGACTATCGCTGGTGCGCGCTGGTGGATTGAGGGCGATCTTTATCGACTGCAAAAAACGCCCATGGACTGGTCGCGACGGCGTAGCTTCCGGACTGTCTGACTTGGCGCAGGAAATGCGGTGAGCGGACGTGCCTGCGTTCCTCACGCAACAGATATGGCCTCCATCCGGCCCTTTGCGAGCCGCCAAACCACATCTTGGGGAACGGGCAGGCAGAGGGCCTCACTCTTGGGCAATCCGAGATAGGCCCCTCTGAGGATGCGGCCAATCAGGCCGTGCGAAACCGCAACTACGCAACCCTCAGTATCGCCCAGCCATTCCTTCGCACGCTCGAAGGCCGCTTCATAGCTCTCTCCGTCGGGTGATCTGAAGAACCAGTCAAACGATGTCGAGCCATCAAGTCGACCCGGCCATCGGGCATCGATATCAATGTGGGTCAATCCGTCCCATGAGCCAACGGAAACTTCCGCCAGTCGATCGTCATATTGCGTATCGGGAAACCGGCCACAGTTCGCGACAATCGAAACGGTCTGCCGCGTTCTCCCCAACGGGCTTGCGATCAATGTGTCGAACCTGATCCCGAGCGCAGAAAGTCTTTCTCCGCAAAGCTTCGCCTGTTCAACTCCGGTGCCGGTCAACGGGGAGTCGAGTTTTCCCTGAAAACGGCCCGCAGCGTTCCACTCGGTCTTACCATGACGGATCAGATAAATTTCGGTCATTGCCACGCCGGATATGGCAGCATTCGGCAAATTGACAAGTTGGCCCGGATAGCCGCCCCGGCCGCTTTACCCGGCGACCCAATTCGCCTTGATTCCGTCTTTCGCAAGCCTGCCGTCGACAATCGCGCGCGGCTCCGAGCGCGTGTAGCAGATGCGCCAGCCGTCCTCGGTGCGGCGGTAGCGATCGTGGTAGAAATTGGCGAGCAGACGGAAGCTGCCGGCACGCGGATCGTAGGTTGCATAGCCGAGGTTCCAGCGCGCACTCGCCATGTCGCCGTCTACGTCGATTTCGGCATTATGGCCCTGATGGACGTCGGTGATCGGCGTGGTCGCGGCCATTTGTATGAAGATGCCGATCAGCCCGTCGAGGTCGAATTCGCCCACCGGCGGAAAGTCGATCACCGCGTCGTCGGTGAAGCAGGCGCGGATCGCATCGACGTCCTTCGCGTCGCAGGCATTGAGATAGCGCGCCTTCAGGCGGCGGATGTCGCTTTCGGCCTCCAGCCGGGCGATGCGGGTTTCGAGCTCAGTCATCGATGCGGATTACCTTGGTTTCGGGGACGGGATGGTCGGTGGCGCCGGTCCAGCGCAGCAGCATCGTGCCCTGGTGATGCCCCGCGGTGTCGATCCAGTTGCCGAAGCCCGGATCGCGGGCGGCGACGATCAGCGTCAGCGTGCCGTCGTCGTTCAGGCGTGCGCTGTGGCCGTTCGCATGGATACGGTGGTGGCGATAATCGAGCGATTCCATCCAGACATTGTCGAGCTGGAAGTTCCAGAAGCTGCACGCGGGAACGCGCGTGTCGATGCGAAGCGCCTCGCCGGGGCCAAGCTGCCACCAGCCGTGGAGATAGAAGATCGTCGGATCGCCGCCGGCGCGGAAAAAGCGCGCCTGGTCGACCGTGGCGAGCCGGTTCATCTGCTGCTCGCGGAAGTCGTCGGCCCAGTGGACGAAGGTCCGCGCAGTGCCCGCGACAAAGCCGGTGACGCGTTCGAGCGCGGCCTCGAGCCCGTCCGGGGACAGCGGTGCCGGCCAAGCGGGGCCGCCCACCGTCTCGATGGTCACCGATGCAGGAACTTCGTTCGTGCGGTCGAGGAAGGTCTGGCGGACGAGCAGCATCGAGCTGTCCTCGGCGAGCGGCAGCCAGTTGCCCGGAGCGGGTTCGCGGCTGACGATGATGTCGAACGAGCCGTCGGGCGCGAATACCATGTCGGCGGCATCGAGCTCGCCGGTCGACGCCATCGTGCCGTCGATCGCATAGCGGTTCGCTTTGGTGCCGAAGCTCAGGATCGGCACCGTGCTGCGGCGGCCGCGAATGCGATAGCTGCGCGTCCCCGACACCGTCGCGTTCATATAGATATTGTCGGGATTGTCGGCGCCGATCTTCGCCGTCTCGTGCGACGCGGCGTAAAAGCTCGGGAAATCAGGGTCGGCATGTTCGAGCTGCATGTCGAGCGCGATACGCAGGAGACGCGTCAGATAACGGTAGCCCTCGGCGCGGTCGAGCGGGTTGGCGGCGGCGTTGAAGCCCGTCACGATCTCGCCCGCGGCTTCGAGCCGCCGGCAGAAGTCGCGCCAGACATCCGGCGACAGGAGGCGATCTTCGCTCATCGTTACGGCGCCATATATTGGCCGCCGTTGACGTCGAGCGTCGCGCCGGTGACCATCTTCGCATAATCGGAGAGGAAGAAGAGGACGCTTTTCGCGCAATCCTCCTCGGGCGGGATGACACCGAGCGGGATGCGCGTGGTGATCCCCGCGACGAGCGCCTCGCGGTCCGCGCCGCCCGCAACCTCGCGGTCGATATAGTCGTACACCGGCTTGCCGCCGATCCACCCCATCCGCGCCGCGTTGACGCGGATGTTCCAGCGCCCGAAGTCCTGCGCCATGTGCCGCGTCATCGTCGCGAGCGCGCCCTTGGCGCTCGCATAGCCGCCCTCGCCAGTGAAGGGCGCGACCTGCGACATCGTCGCGACGTTGACCACCGCGCCGCCGCCCGCCGCCAGCATCGCGGGCAGCACCGCCTGCGTCATGCGCAGCGCGCCGAGGCAGTTGACGTCGAACACCTTCGCCCAGTCGTCGGGATCGGCCTGATCGACCGTCGTCCATGCGCCATGGATATAGGCGCTGTTGACGAGGCCATCGATCGTGCCGAATGCCTGCGTTGCGGCGGCGGCGAGCGCACGGCACTGATCGGAGTCGCCGACATCGAACGGCACCGCGATCGCCTCGCCGCCGCCGGCGCGGATCTCGCTCGCCACGCTTTCGATGAAAGCGGCGCTGCGCGCACCGAGCACGACCTTCGCGCCCTCGCGCGCTGCGATGCGCGCGAGCGCCTGCCCCATGCCGGGCCCGGCGCCGCTGACGACGACCACCTTGTTTTCAAGCAGCATGTGCGGCCCTTTCTCCTGCGAATATGTCCTTGAGCGCCGGGTCGAGCGCGTTGCCGACGACCGGGCAGTGTGTGCCCGCCGGACCGTACATGACCGCGACGCAGCGGTTGCACGCGGTGCAGCCCGAGGTGTCGCTGACGCCCGTCTGCCAATGCTCGACCAGCGCCGGATCGTGGATGAGCGCGCGGGCGAGGGCGATGGCGTCGAAACCGGCTTCCAGCGCCGCCCTCGCTCCGGCGAGCGACTGGACGCCGCCCAGATAGGCGAGTTTCATCGGGCTCGCGCCGAGCCCGGTCCTCAGCGCCAGCGCCTGTTCCATCAGGTAATTTTCGCGGAACGGCGGCAGCTTGGGCACGCTGCGTTTGAGGACCGCGAATTGCAGCTTCGCGAACAGCCCGCCCTGCATCGCGGCGAGATCGTCATAGGGCAGGGGGCTGCCGAAGATCGCCCAAGCGCTCTCGATATTGCGCCCCGCCGACAGGACGAGCATGTCGGCGCCCGCGGCCTCGAACGCCCTTGCCGCGACGATCGCATCGTCGACGGTCGCGCCGCCGGGCACGGCGTCGAACAGATTCATCTTGGCAAGGATGGCGAGGCGCCCGCCCGTTGCCTGCTTCACCGCCGCGAGCACCTCGGCCGGGAAGCGCGCGCGATTTTCGGGCGAGCCGCCATATTCGTCGCGACGCTTGTTGGAGAGCGGCGAGAGGAACTGGTTGAGCAGATAGCCGTGCCCCATATGGACCTCGATCGCGTCGAAACCCGCTTCCTCGCAAAGCCGTGCGGCTTCGGCGAACTCGCGCGTCACGCGGTCCATGTCGGCGCGCGTCATCGCGCGCTGGAAGAAGCGGCCCATGAGCACGCCCATCTTGTCGATCCCGCCACTCGCCGACATCGCGCGCGGGGTCGACAGGTCGTCGATCTGACAGAAGCTGCCACCATGGGTGATCTGCGCCGACGCCTTCGCGCCTTCCCTATGGATCGCGTCGGTGACCGCGCGGTAGTGCGACAGGCTATCGGCGCTCATCACGCCCTGACCAGGCAGGGTGCGCCCGTCCTTCGACACTGCGATATAGGCGAGCGTGGTCATGCCGATGCCGCCGCGCGCATAGGCGGCATGGAAGTCGAGCAGCGCGCGCGTCGGGCGCATGTCCTTGCTCATCATCTCGTTCGCTCCCGACCGGATGAAGCGGTTCTTCAGCGTGAGCGGGCCGATCGCGACCGGCGTGAACGCATCGCCGGTCATCATGCAGGCTCCGCGATCAGGTCGGCGGGGGCGTCCTTGGCCCAGAAATCGGTTTCGACCCGCTTCGCGATCCGCCAGCCATCCGCCGTGCGAACGAGATCGTCGACATAGGTGCAGCCGACGAAGAAGAGGTCTTCGCCCTGCGGCCGCGCCAGCTGCATCGGGTTGAACAGCATCGTGCGCGCGCTCGCGCGGTCGCCATCGAGGCGGATCAGCGGGAGTCCGATCAGATGCTGGGTGAGCGGAAAGGACGCGAGCGCGCCCTTCAGCCACGCCTTCATCGTCGGCCATGTGCCGGCGGCGCCGCCCGCCGCGCGATAGTCTACCGTCGCGCCGGGCAGGAAGACCGCGTCGAGCGCATCATAATCCTTCGCGTCGATCGCAAAGACATAGGCGGCGAGCAATTGCTGGATCGCGATGATGTCGTCTGTCGCCCGCATCGCCGGTCCCCTCAGCCGAAATTGGCCTGCCCGCCGTCGAGCGGGATGGTGACGCCGGACAGATAGGCGAGGTCGGGGCCGCACAGCGCAGCGACCGCATTGCCGATGTCGGCCTCGCAGTCGCCGACGCGGCGGAGCGGGATCGTGTGGAAAAAGGCCTTGGCCTCTTCCGGGTTGTCGTCGATCCAGCCTTGCAGGCCCGGCGAATTGGCGTGCGGCGCGATCGCCAGCACGCGAATATTGTCAGGTCCCCATTCGGCGGCGGCGGCGCGGGTCAGCGCGCGCGTCGCCTGCTTCACTGCGGCATAGGCGCCGTAGCCCGACATGTCCCACCGCACCGCGGCCGAACTGGCGAGATTGATGATCGTGCCGCCGCCGCGTTTCCGGAGCCAGGGATGACAGGCCTTCATCAGGCGGAAAGACGCGAGCGGGCCCGAGGCGAAACCCGCCTCGAACGCGCTGTCCTCGACCGCGAGCAGCGGCCCGAGCGGGACTTCCTGCGCGTTGTTGACGAGAATGTCGATCCCGCCGAAATGTTCGGCGACCGCGTGCACCGCGGCGGTAACCGCCGCCGCATCCTTGATGTCGGCGGCGAAACAGGCGGCATGCTCGCCGATTTCCGCCGCGACCGCCTCGAGCTTGGCGGGCGTCCGGCCGACAAGCGCGATCTGTGCGCCGCGCCGGGCAAGCGCCAGCGCGATTCCGCGCCCGACACCCTGACCGCCGCCGGTGACCAGCGCGATCTTGCCCGCCAGCATCGTCACGGCTGTCCGGCGAGGCTCGCGGGCGCGCCGGGCAAGGCGGTCTGATAATAGCCCGCCGACCAGCCGCCATCGACTGCGAGTTCGGCGCCGCTGATATAGCTCGCCTCGTCAGACGCGATGAACAGGCTTGCGCGGGCGATTTCCTCGGGCTCGCCGATTCGCTGGAGCGGCACGCGCTCGTAACCGACGTTGACCGCGTCGCCGGTCAGCCCGAACGGATTGCCCATCTGCGTATTCACGCCGCCCGGATGGACGGTGCAGACGCGGATGCCGCGCGGCCCCAGCTCAAAGGCGAGCGATTTCGACAGTCCGCGCACCGCCCATTTGCTTGCGGTATAGGCCGACAGGCCGTTGCAGCCGCGCAGGCCATCGACCGACGAGATGTTGACGATCACCCCGCGACCCGCCGCGATCATCGGTTGCGCGGCGTGCTTGGCGCCGAGCATCGTGCCCATGACGTTGATCGCGAGCACGCGCTCGATGTCCGCGGCGGGCATCGCCTCGATCGGACTGAAGTGGACGATCGCGGCATTGTTGATCAGAATGTCGAGCTGGCCGAAGCGCTTGACCGTTTCGGCTACCACGCCCTCCCATTCGGCGTCCGAACGCACGTCGAGCTTCAGGAACAGCGCATCGCCGCCGATCGCGGCTGCGGTTGCCCGGCCTTCGTCCTCCAATATGTCGCACAGCACCACCTTCGCGCCCTCGGCCGCGAAAAGGCGCGCGGTCGCGGCGCCCATGCCTTGTGCCGCACCAGTGACGATCGCGACCTTGCCTGCCAGTCTTCCCATAATTTCCTCTGCTTCTGTTTGGTGTCGCCGGTCAGGCGATTTTCTGTTCGAACGGCGCGGACAAGGTGCCGCGGGTGACGTGGGTGCCGTTGACGCGCTTCTGGAACTCTTCGGCGCGCGCGCGCGGGTTGTAGAATTGCCGGTACCAGATGCGCAGCTTGCCGATCGGGCCGTCGCCCTGAACCGCCATCGGATTGACGCATGGCTTCTTGTTCGACCAGATTTCGAAATCCTGCGCGAAGGCGGCGCAGGCGGCGGCCTGATAGGCGCGCGCCATTGCGACATCCTCGTCGTTCGGCTCGGCATTGGGCACCTTGACCAGCAGCGCGTGCCAGACCTTCACGATACCGTCGTCGACGGGAGTATGCGCGATCATGATGATCGCGGGAAAATGTCCCGACATATGCGACTGGAGGATGCCCGGCCCCGTATACCAGGTGTCGGTTTCGAGCGGGGCTTCTCCCTGCAGCGTGCGGTGTCCCGCGCGCAGCCGCTGGACGACGCGGTGGCCGTCGAAGTCGTTCTCGAACACGTCGACCGCGTCGTTGCCGTGAACGGGCTCGAAATGCGCGCGGTCGGCCATATTGTCGAGGATTTCGACCGGATGGCTCGCGAGCTCGCCGAGCCGGTCGATTTCCCACTTCACCCAATGCGGCTCTTCATATTCGGCGAAGGGCGGCAATTCATATTCGGGTTCGCCGCCTTCGGGATCGTGCCACATCCAGATACAGCCCGCGCGTTCGATCACGGGCCAGTTCTCGAGCTTCGCTGCGGCGGGGATGCGCTGCGGCGAATAGGGGATCTGGTTGCAGCGGCCGTCGGGGCCGAAACGCCAGCCATGATAGGGGCAGCGGATCGAATCGCCCTGCACATGCTCCTGATCGCGGATCACGAAGCTCGTCTCGTTCTTCGCGAGATGCGCCCCCATGTGCGGGCAATAGGCGTCGACCAGATAAACCTGCCCCGACTCGCCGCGATAGAGGACGCGGTCGCGCCCGAAGAAGCGCACCGCGAGCGGCTTTGTGCCATCGAGTTCGGCGGCGGCGGCGATCATGAACCAGCCGCGCGGAAAGACCTGGTCGCCCAGTCCATAGTCTGCGGTTGTCGCCATGGGAAAACCCTCTCCTGAATCTTGAATTTTCATTTTGCGTTGCAAAAATTGATATCAGCATCGCATTTCGGTGGTATATCTCACATAGAATAACACTATGCAATATTCATCAAGGAGGATGGCCATGAGTGCGGAGCCGATGTTCCCTGCGGGGGCGGTGCTGATTTTCGGAGCGACGGGCGGGATCGGCGCCGCGGTGGCACGCGAATTCGCGAACGCCGGAAGCGATGTCGCGATCGTGTGGCGTTCCAAGGAGGACGCGGCGAAGGCGCTTGCCGCCGAAATCGAGGCGGCTGGGCGCAAGGCGACCCTTCACCGCTGCGACGTCACCGACGCAGCAGCGCTCGCGGCGACCATCGCGGACGCGGCCCTGGCGCACGGTCGCATCCATACGCTGGTCTGGGGCGCGGGGCCGCTCGTCGAGCAGGTCGGGCTGGCCGAAACGACGAGCGACCAGTGGCGTGCGGCGATCGACGTCGAGGTCCACGGCTTTTTCAATGCCGCGCAAGGCGTCATTCCGCATATGCGCGCGCAGGGCGGCGGGTCGCTCGTCCATCTGGGGTCGGCGGGCGACCTGCGCTGGCCCGACAAGGACGGGCTGTCGGTCGCGCCCAAAGCGGCCAACGAGGCGCTGGTGAAGGGTTTCGCGCGCGAGGAGGGAAGGCATGGCATCCGCGCCAATACCGTCCTCGTCGGCGTGATAGAGGCGGGCATGTTCCTCGAACTGTCGCGGCAGGGCGTGTTCGACGAAGCGTGGACGAAGGAGGTCCACAAGAATCTGGCGCTCAAGCGCTGGGGCCAGCCGGAGGAAATCGGTCATGCCGCTGTCTTTCTCGCCTCGTCCAGAGCCGCGTACGTCACGGGGCAGCAGATCGCGGTCGCGGGCGGATACGGGATCTGATCCGCCCGCGCGCATGTCATGCCGCCGTTTCCAGTGCGAAGGCGCGCCGCAGCCCCTTCGCTGCGGTGCCCACCGCGATGTCGGCTTGCGGCAGCATGCCGAGCATCGAGGCGAAGCCGTGGATCACGCCCGGGACCTCGCTATGGGTCACCTCGACGCCGTCGGCCGCGAGCCGCGCGGCATAGGCGTTGCCTTCGTCGCGCAGCGGGTCATATTCGGCGGTGATGACCGTCGCCGACGGCAGGCCGGCGAGGCTCGCGGCGCGGATCGGTGCGGCAAAAGGTTCGGCTGCGGCATCGGCGTCGCCCAGATACTGCGCCCAGAACCATCGCATCATCGCGCTGCTGAGCAGGTATCCGGAGGCATTTTCGCCGTGCGACGCGCGGCTGAAATCATTGTCGATGACCGGATAGAGGAGCAATTGGTGCGTGATCGCGGGGCCACCCTTGTCGCGCGCGGCGAGGCAGAGCGCGGCCGACAGATTGCCGCCGGCGCTGTCGCCGCCGACCGCGATGCGCGCGGGGTCGACGCCGAGCGCGCCGGCCTGATCGACGGCGGCCGCCAGCGCCGCGCGCATCGCGTCGAGCGCGACGGGATAGCGGTGTTCGGGCGACAGCGGATATTCGAGCGACAGCACCGCAACCTCGGCGGCCGATGCAAGCGCGCGGCAGAGCGGGTCGTGCGTGTCGATTGTGCCGAACACCCAGCCTCCGCCGTGCATGAAGAAGAGCAGCGGCAGCGCGGCGCCGGGAGCCGGGTGGTAAAGGCGCGCGCGGACCGGGCCGGCGGCAGTGTCGAGCGTCAGGTCGCGTACTTCGGCAACGTCGGCCCTGAACGCGGGCATCGGCTGTTCGTCGCCCATCCGGAAGGCGGCGGCGTCGAATGGCGGGTTCATGTGCGGCAGGTTGTTGATCATATCTAGTAGCGGCACGAGAACGGGATCAACGGGCATGGCAAAGCTCTCCTGTTTGTGGGATGAAACGGATGGAAATGAGGGAATGGCGGTGAAAACGGACGGGATGAACGCGGCGTTTTCCGGCCTGCTGTCGGATCTGTTCGGCGGCCTGCTGGCCGAGACGCCGTGGGAGGATTTCCTGCGCAGCCTCGCGCTCTATCTCGACGCGAGCTATGCGACGCTGATCCTGACGATGCCGGGGGCGAGCCGGCCGGGTACGCTGGTGACGCCGGGCGGCGATCCGCAGACCGCCGAAGATTATATCGAAAGCTTTTTCGTCGACGACCCGTTCAAGGGGCTGCCCGAAGGCAAGGTGACCGCGTTCACCGACTTTGTGCAGGGCGACACGCGGATGAGCGATTTCTGGCGTGACTTTCTCGAAGCCGCGGGCGGCGACCAGATTCTTGGCGTCGATCTCCGCTTCGACAGCGGCTTCGAGGCGCGGCTGCGCGTGACGCGCGACAGCAGCCGCAGCGATTTCGCGGCGGCCGAGCGCGAGGCGCTGCAGGACATCGTGCCGCACCTGCGCAATGCGATCCGCCTGTTCGAACGGCTGCAGGCGTCGGGGGCCGAGCATGGCGTCTATCGCGGCGCCGTCGAACAGATGGGGGTGGCGGCGATCATCCTCGACCATGACGGTAAGCTGGTCCGCGCCAACGCCGTCGCCGAACGGCTGCTCGGCGAAGCCGACGGGCTCGTCCTCGCGGGCGGAAAGCTGCGGCTCGCGGCGCCCGATGCGCACCGCGCGCTCGAGAAATTGTTGAAGATGCTGCGATCCGAATCCGATCCGGTCGCGGCGCCGCCGCAGCGTTTCCGCATCGAGCGGCCGTCGGGGCAGCGCGACCTCGGCGTCGTCGCCAAGGCGGTGACGACTCCGGCGTTCATGCGCGGCGGCAAGGGCGCGGCGCTCGCGCTCTTCGTCAGTGATCCGGGGCAGGAGGCTGCGCCCGATCCCGAAGCGATCCGCGACCTGTTCCAGCTCACGCGCATGGAGGCGATGCTGGCCGCGGCGCTTGCGGGTGGCGGCTCGCTGGTCGAGGCGGCCGACCGGCTCGGCATCGCGCACAATACCGCGCGCTCGCACCTGCGTTCGATTTTCGCGAAGACCGGCGCACGACGCCAGTCGCAACTCGTCCACCTGCTCCACGCCGGAATGCCGGAGCGCGGCGGCTCTTGACCGAACAGCGCTATTTTGCGTAGATAGATATGCAGATTGATACGAATATCGTATCATAATTGCATATTTGTCTACGTAATGCGAAGGATTTACGGGATGGGAGAGATGGCTGGCCAGGTACCGGATCGCGCGACTCTGGTGGCGCGTGCGTGCGAGCAGACGGGGCTTTCGGATTTCGGTGACACCTGGTTTTTCGCCAATATCGACGCGCTGATTCCGGCGCTCAACGACGAGGCGCGGCTGAGCGAAGCGGGCGTGACGAGCGCGTCGGCGATGATCGTGAACGGCCTCGTCAACCGGTTGCGCCATGTCGAACTGATCAAGCGCCACCCCGAGATCCTCGACGAAAAGGTCGAGGTCGCAGCGGTGGTCGTCGGGCTGCCGCGCACCGGCAGCACGATGCTCCACCGGATGCTCGCCTCGGCGCCGGGAATGACCGGCACGCGCTGGTTCGAAACGCAGAATTATGCGCCCTTCCCTGGCGAGGCGCGCGGCGACCCCGAACCGCGGCGCGCGGCGGCGCGCGGTTTCCTCGACTATATGCTCGCGACGATCCCCGACCTGATGTCGATCCATCCGATGAACATCGACCAGCCCGACGAGGAACTGATCATCCTCGGGCAGCTTTATTCGAGCACGATGATCGAGGGCACCTATCATGTGCCCGGCTATGCGCGCTGGCTGACCGAAAACGACCGCGTCCAGTGCTACCGCGACCTCAGGCAGATTCTCCAGTCGCTGCAATGGCAGGACCGCAGCCGGGACCGCGCCAAATGGGTGCTCAAGACTCCCGGCCACCTGCTCGCGCTCGACGCGGTGATTGAGGTGTTCCCCGAAGCGAAGATCGTGATGACGCACCGCGATCCTGTGGCGACGGTGCCGAGCTATTGCAGCATGGAGCACAGCCTTTACCGGATGGTCTCCGACCGCGTCGACCGGGCGAGCGTCGCGGCCTTCTGGGTACCGCGACTCGCCGAACTGCTGGGGCGTTTCATGGCGGTGCGCGGCGAGGTCGCGGGACGAAATTTCGTCGATGTCCGCTATGCCGACCTGCTCGGCGACCCGATCGGCGAAGGCACGCGCGTGCTCGAGGCCGCCGGGATCGCGGTTACCGATGAAGTGCGCGCGGGAATGGCCGAGTGGATCGAGGCCAACAAGCGCGAAGATCGCGCGCCGCATAAATATGCGCTTGAAGATTTCGGTCTGGTCCGCTCCGATGTCGAACAGATTTTTGCGGCCTATCGAGCCGCCTTCCTGGAGGGGAAATAGATCATGACCGAAGCCGTCAATCTTGCCGCGATCGAGGAAATACGATTGCTCAAGGCGCGCTATCTGCGTGCGCTCGACACCAAGGACTGGCCCTTGCTGCGCAGCCTGCTCACCGATGACATGGTTGGCGACTTTCGCGAAATGCCGGGCGAGACGGACGAGAAGCTGCTGACCACGGGCGCCGACGCCTTTGTGACCGGGGTTGCCGCCGCGCTCGAACATGCGACGACGGTCCATCATGTCCACAGCTTTGAAATCCGCTTCACCGGCATGCGGGACGCCGAGGGGATATGGGCGATGGATGACCATTTCTGGGCCGGTGAGGGAAGCGACCTTGCCGGCCGCTCGCGCCACGGCTTCGGACATTATCACGACTGTTATCGCAAGGCGCGCGGGCGCTGGCTGATCGCCAGGACCCGGCTCAGCCGCATCCGCGTCGAGCGCGAGTGACGCGCTCTCCGGCTCATTCGGGCATCGGCGGGTAGCTGGACAGGAAGCCCGCATCGGCGATGATTTCCTGCCCGTTGATCCCGCCCGAGCGCGGGCTCGCGAGGAACAGCGCGAGTTCGGCGATATGCTGCGGTAGCAACAGGCCGTCGGCGGGGAGCGCGAGCGCGTCGGCGGGCTGGATCGGCGCGGATTCGGTCACGCCGAGGATCGCCGTCGCGACCGGGCCGGGGCAGATCGCGTTGACGCGGAGACCGCGCCGCGCGAAGCTCTGCGAGGCTGAGCGGACCGCGCCGATCACGCCATGCTTCGCGGCGCTGTACGCCGCCGCGACATTGAGCCCGGTGGTGCCCGAGGTCGAGGCCGTCACGACTGCCGCGCCGCCGGGATCGAGCGCGGGCAGCACCGCCTGCAGCCCCAGCCACGCGCCTTTCAGGTTGATCGCGATCATCGCGTCGAGCGTCGCCGCGTCGGTGTCTTCAAAAACGGTCTGTGCATAGGCACCGGCGTTCAGGAAGGCCGCGTCGAGCCGTCCGAAATCCTCCCGCGCGGCAGCGATCATCGCCGCATTGTCGGCGGCGCTGGCGACGTCGCAGCGGACCGCGCGGGCCCGTCCGCCGGCGGCGCGAATCTTCTCCGCGATCGCTTCGGCGCCGGCTTCGTTGATGTCGGCGACCACAACCGCGGCGCCCTCTTCGGCAAAGCGTAGCGACGCCGCCACACCGATCCCCGAGGCGCCGCCGGTTACGAGCGCAACCTTGCCGTCGAACATGCCCATCGCAATTCCTCTTCCTGTCGATTGTTGCGCATTGCCTAGCATCGGCGGCGCGGCGCGAATTGATCCAATTGGACGAGGAGCGGGGCCGGTCCGCCGCCCTATGCACGCCGAAAAGCAGATGGCGGAGAGGATCGCGGGCCATGAAATTTTCGATCATTTACGAAGCGCAGATGGTGGACACCTCGCGCGAAAACGAGGCGCGCTGTTTTCACGAGATTATCGAGCAGGCGGTGCTTGCCGAGGAAATGGGCTTCGACACCGTCTGGGCGGTCGAGCACACCGCGCTCACCCAATATGCGCATATGTCGGCGCCCGAGACCTTCCTCGCCTTCCTCGCCGGCAAGACGACGCGCCTCGGCATCGGGCACGGTGTCGTATGCCTCCCCCCTGCGATGAACCACCCGGTCAAGGTCGCCGAGCGCATCGCGACGCTCGACATATTGTCGAACGGCCGCGTCCATTTCGGCATGGGCAAGGGCGGCACACAGCAGGAGGCGGGTACCTTCGGCTACGATCTTGGCGAGCTCCAGCCGATGATCGACGAGAGCATGTATCTGATCCCGAAGATCATGGTGCAGGACGAGATCGAGCACGACGGCGCGCACATCCGCATCCCGCGCCGCCCGATCCATCCCAAGCCGTATCAGGACCCGCATCCGCCGCTCTATATGGCGTGCACCCGCGCCGACGCGCTGACCACCGCGGGGGCGCGCGGCATCGGCGCGCTCGTTCTGGGCTTCGCGGGTCCCGACGACATCGCGAGCAAGAATGCGATCTATCGCGCCGCTTGGGCGAGCCGCAGGGCAGAGGATCAGGTCGGGTTCCGCCCGACCGAGCACCTCGCCGCGCTCTGCCCCGCGCTCGTGCTCGATGACCGCGAGAAGGCGCGCAAGATCGGGCTGCGCGGCCAGCGCTTCTTCGTCGAGTCGCTCGGCTACTGGTATCAGGGCGGCCCCAAGCCGACCGTCGAGGACCTGTCGGGCGACGAGCAGGCGGCGATTCTGCAGCAGGAAAAGGCGGCGGTCGTCGCCTATCTGTCCGAAGAAAAGATCAGCATCGGGACCGAGCATACCGGCGCCTATGAAGAGGTGCAGGACGCCTATGGCACGCCCAAGGACTGCATCCGCTACGTCCAGCGGCTGTTCGACGCCGGTGCCGACGAAATCCTCTTCCTCTTCCAGATGGGCGCGGTGCCGCACGAGGCGATCATGGAAACGATCCGCAACATCGGGACGCATGTGATCCCGCATTTTCGGGCACAGGCCGAACTGGCTGCGCAATAGACTTTTTGAAATTCAGGGGGATAGAGTGAAGACGTACAAGCATATCTTGCGCGCCGCAGCGGCCTTCGGGGCGTTGGTGGCGGCCCATCCGGTTCAGGCGCAGGCGCCGGTTTCGGCTGCCGAAGGCGTGAGCGAGGCGGGCGAGACCGAAATCGTCGTCACCGCGCGGCGGCGCGAGGAAAGGCTGCAGGACGTGCCGATCGCGGTGACCGCGATCGGCGGTGAGGCGCTCGACCAGCGCGGGTTCGACGGCGTCACCGACGTTGCGCAGGTCGCGCCGAACCTGCAGTTCACCCCGGGGCAGGGTGGCAACAGCGGCGGCGTATCGGCGTTCATCCGCGGCGTCGGGGAAAATGATTTCATCATCACCTCCGATCCCGCGGTCGCGCTCTATATCGACGGCGTTTATGTCGCGCGCAGCTTTGGCGCGACCACCGAACTGCTCGGCATCGACCGCATCGAGGTGCTGCGCGGCCCGCAGGGCTCGCTGTTCGGCAAGAATACGATCGGCGGCGCGATCAACGTCGTTTCGCGCATCCCCGACGGCAACCGCGTCGAGGGCGACATCCGCTACGGCTCGTTCAACGACCTGCGCCTGCGCGCCAATGTCGAGGCGGGGCTGAGCGACACGCTGTCGGTCGGCGTCGCCGCGCTCGGCGAATGGGGCGAGGGCTGGCAGAAGGTGCCGTCGGGCAAGAATCTGGGCAACCGCAACGTCCAGGCGGGGCGTGTCTCATTCCATTATGACGCGTCGCCGGTCGATGCGGTGCTGACGGTCGACGGCCTGCGCCGCCGCCAAAACAGCACGCCGCACGCGATGCTCGCCTTCACCCCGACCTTCTTCTCGGGGCTCCAGTCGGCGTTCCTCGGAGCATGCTGCACCGTATCGGACAGCATCAGGCGCACCGACACCACCGCGGAACTGAACCGCGACGACACCGATGCCGCCAATGCGACGCTGACCTTGTCGGTCGACGTCGGGGCGGGGACGCTGAAGTCGATCAGCGCGTACCGCTGGGTGCACGCGGTCTTCGGCCGCGACGGCGATGCCTCGGCGGCGGTCAACTATGCGGGCGATATCCACGACGAAAGCGCGCACCAGCTGTCGCAGGAACTGCAATATTCGACCGACCTGTTCGGCGATCGCGGCACGTTGCTGCTCGGCGCCTATGCGTTTCGCGAACGGACGCGCGACGACACGCGGCTGATCGTCGCCGACGGGCTTTATCCCGCGCTGATCGGTGCGGGGTTCGACCCGGCGCTCGCGACGGCGCTCGATTTCAACATCGATTTCGCAAACCGCCAGCAGACTACCAATTATGCGCTGTTCGGCAACGCGACTTTCGACATCACCGACGCGCTGACGCTCGAACTTGGCGGGCGCTATACGTGGGAAAAGAAGGCCTTTCGGCAGAGCGCGATGCGGGCCTACAGCGGGCAACCGCTGCTTGCGGGGCTGCCTTCCTACCGGCTCCGCGAGGACTGGAAAGCGTTCACGCCGCGCGCGTCGCTGTCGTACAAATTCGCGCCCGACATTCTCGGCTATGCTTCCTTCTCGCGCGGTTTCCGCAGCGGCGGCTTCAACGGCCGGCCGACCTCGGTCGAGGAGATCGGCTCCTATGATCCCGAATATCTGACCGCGTGGGAGGCGGGGGTGAAGACGCAGCTCGGCGGGCGCGTGACGCTCAATGTTTCGGCCTTCCGAAACGATTACAAGGACCAGCAGCTCCTGATCTCGACGGTCAGTCCGGCCACCGGCCTGATCGTCGTGCGCACCGACAATGCGGGCAAGTCGCGGATCCAGGGGATCGAGGTCGAAACCGATGTCCGCGTCTCGCGCGGCCTTCGCCTCAGCGGTTCGTTCGGCTATCTCGACGCCAAATATCTGCGCTATACCTCGGTGATCGGCGGCGTTCCGACCGACGTCAGCTTCCGCAAGCCCAAGCAGGCGCCCGACCTGACCGCGAGCGGCAGCATCGTCTATTCGGCGGCGCTGTCGGACGCGATCGATGCGAGCTTCCGCCTCGACGCCGCCTATCGCAGCCTCACCTATATCGACGTCGAGAATACGCCGATCCTGCGTGCGCCCGATCATGCGATCCTCAACGCGAGCGCCGAGTTCACCTTGCCGGCGCGCGGGCTGTCGATCCGGCTTGCGGTCGATAACATCACCGACAAGCGCGTGCTGACCGCGGGGTACGACGCCTCGACCAGCTTCGGCTTCGTCGAGGGCTATTTCAACGATCCGCGGCGCTACTCGGCGACGCTCAGCTTCCGCCGCTGAACGCCGGCGAACGACAGAAGAGGAAATGCGAATGCGTGCGATGGTGATCGATGGCTTCGGTGACGCGAGCGTGCTGCACTGGGGTGAATTGCCGACGCCCGGACCCGGGCCCGGCGAGGTGCTCGTGCGCGTCGTCTGTGCGGGGGTGAACCCTGCCGACTGGAAGACGCGCGAGGGCAAGCTCTCCGCCTATATCGACTATCATTTCCCCTTCGTGCTCGGTTTCGATCTCGCGGGTGTCGTCGAGGCGACGGGCGACGGGGTCGACGCGTTCCGGACCGGCGACCGCGTTTTCGGCATGTCGCGGCAAGGGCAGGGGCTCGATGGCTCCTATGCCGAATATTGCATCGCCGACGCGGCCTTCCTCGCGCCGTTGCCGCCGGGGTGGAGCTTCGCGCAGGCGGCGGCGCTACCGGTCGCGGGCACCACGGCTTACGGCGGACTCGTCGATGCCGGCGAGCTGCGCGGAGGACAGCTTGTCCTGATCAACGGCGGTGCAGGCGGGGTCGGCAGCATCGGCATCCAGGTGGCAAAGGCGCTCGGCGCGCGCGTCGCGGTGACGTGCGGCGCGGACAATCAGGCCTATGTCCGCGGGCTCGGCGCCGAGCTCGCGATCGACTATCGCGGGGGCAGTGTCGCCGAAGCGGTACGCAAATGGGCGCCGGATGGCGTCGATCTGGTGCTCGATGCGGTCGGGCTCGACACGCTGCTTCCTGCGGCGCTCGATATCGTCGGCCCGGGTGGGCGATATGTCGAGATCGAGACGCTGGTGTCGCGCGCGGGCGACGAACTGGTCGCGGAAGCGGCGAAGCGCGACATCCATATCCTGTCGAACATGGTCGCGGTCGCACGGCTGCCCGAACATCTGAAGGGGCTCGCGGCGCTCTGCGCTTCGCGCGGCGTGAAGCCTCCGGCGATCGAGGCTCTCCCGCTCGGCGAGGCGGCCGAGGCGCACCGCCGGGTTGAGGCGCAGCACGTCCGTGGCAAGATCATTCTCGATGTGGCCGACCATGACGCGCGGTGAGCGGCGATCCATCCACGCGATCGACGAGATCGTCGCCAAGCCCGGCGAAGGCAAGGCACTGCTCGAGGATTATATGGCGCGCTACGCGCCCGGCGCGCGCGAGCGCGGCATGATGCTCGAACAGGTGCTGGTCAGTCCGCCGATGTGGCTGGACGACCAGCCGAACACGCTGACCTTCCGCTGGTCGATCGCCGATACGGGCGGCTGGTGGCAGATGCGCTTCGTCGGTGGCAACGACCCCGCAGTTGCCGCCTGGTGGGCCGAAGCCGACGCGCGCGCGATCAGCCGCCGCCGTTTCTTTGCGGCCGAGCCTGCCGATATCGGGGGATTGTGCGATGTTTAAGCTGACCCGTCTCGTCACCCTGGCCGACCCCGCGCGGCTGATGCCGCTCGCGGACGATTTGCGCGCGCTCGCGAGGACGCACGAGGCCTATCGCATACTCGTTGCGCCGACCCTGCCGGGCAGCCATTTCGGCGGCGACCTGCTCGCGCATTTCGCATTCGACAGCGCGGCGCAGCGCGATGGCTTCGGCGCGACGCTTGCGCCCGTGCTCGCCGGGAACGCCGTCGATGGCGCCGATTATCAGGGCTCGCCCGATGGCAAGCAGGCCCCCGACCTCGCGAACGGCGTCTATCGCGTGCTGTTGCTCAGCGTCGACGAAGGAACCCATCCCGAAAGCGTCGTGCAGTTCGAAGCCGAAACGCGGATGATGCCGCACTATATTCCCGCGATCCGCAACTGGCAGCTGAGCCGCGCCGATGCGGTGGTCGGCGAACGACGCTGGACGCATGTCTGGGAACAGGAATATGCCGGGGCCGAGGGGCTGCTGGGCCCCTATATGCTCCATCCCTATCACTGGGCGCGGATCGACCGCTGGTTCGATCCCGAATGCCCCGAACGCATCGTCGACGCGCGGCTCTGCCACAGCTTTTGCGCGCTTGAGGCATCGATCCTTTAGGGTGATAAGCGGCCGATGACGGCAGCCGAGCCCCTGCACACGCAAAGCGCCTATCTGGTCGAGGCGCTGAAGCGCGTGCTGAAGGAGCGCGGGATGACCTACGCCGATGTCGCGGGTGCGCTCGGCATCAGCCACGCGAGCGTCCGGCGCACCTTCGCGCAGCGCAGTTTCACCCTCGCACGGATCGACGAGATCTGCGAACTCGCCGGCATCGATTTTCTGGCATTGGCGCGCATGGCCGACGAGATGCGGCCCGCGATGCCGACTACGCTGACCGACGCGCAGGAACAGGCGCTGGTCGACGAACCGCTCGCGCTCTTCTGCTTCCATCTCGCGCTCGGCGGCTGGACGGTCGAGCGGATCGGGGCCGACTATGGCATCGACGAGACACAGCTCATTCCCGCGCTGATCAAGCTCGAGCGGATCGGGCTGATCCAGCTCCTCCCCGGCAACGTCATCCGGCTGATGACCGCGCGCAGCATCGGCTGGCGGCGTGGCGGGCCGATGCGGCGTTTTTTCGACCGGCGGGTGAAGGAAGAGTTCCTGCAATATGATTTCTCGGCGCCGGGGTCGATCTGGGAGTTCGAGATCGGCGAGCTGTCGGACGCGTCGCGTGCGCTGCTTGGACGGCGGCTCGCCAGCCTGTTCCGCGAGGTTCGCGACCTGATCGCGCGCGACGCGCCGCTGCCGCCCGCGGTCAAGACCAACGTCGGGCTGCTCATCGCCTCGACCCCGATTCCGCTGCCGATGGTTGCGCGCGACGTCGGGTCGGGTTCGCTAGGTACCGAAAGGCGCGTCAGGCGATCCTCTCAGGATTGAAATTCGATACTTGACTGCGATGCGCTCGGCGATGCCTTGCGCGCGGGCGATGATCCTTCCGTCCGGCCGCGAAGACGGCGTCGAGAGGAGAATCAGCATGTCGGCAATCGCGATGAAGCCGCCCGCGATGACAGGAGGAGCGCCGTTCCTCGGGCACCTGACCAGCTTTTTCAAGGACCCCGTGGCGTTGCTGCGCAGGGGATATCAGGAGCATGGCCCGATCTATTCTTTCCGCATGGGGGGGCGGAACATGGTCGTCATGCTGGGGCCCGACAACAATCGTTTCGTCTTTCAGGAAACCGACAAGCTGCTGTCGATCCGCGAATCGATGCCTTTCTTTCACAAGATGTTCTCGCCCGATTTCTACTCCTTCGCCGAGATGGAGGAGTATCTGAACCAGCGCGCGGTCATCATGCCGCGCTTCAAGGCATCGGCGATGAAGCAATATGTGCCGGTGATGGCCGAAGAGGCGATGGCGCTCTGTCATCGGCTCGGCGACAGCGGCGAGTTCGATCTCATCCAGACGCTGGGGCCCGTGGTGATGGACATCGCGGCGCACAGTTTCATGGGGCGCGATTTCAAGCAAAAGCTCGGGCATGAATTCTTCGAGCTGTTCCGGGACTTTTCGGGCGGGATGGAGTTCGTCCTGCCGCTCTGGCTTCCGACGAAAAAGATGCGTCGCAGCCAGGCCGCCAAGAAAAAGCTCCATCGCATCCTCGGCGACTGGATCACGCAGCGGCGCGCTCACCCGGTCGAGCCCGCCGACTTTTTTCAGGACATGGTGGCATCGACCTATCCCGACGGCCGCCCGATCCCCGACGAACTGATCATCCACATGATCCTGCTGCTCGTCTGGGCGGGGCATGAAACGACCGCGGGGCAGGTCAGCTGGGCGATGATCGACATCCTCCAGAACCGTGACTATCAGCAGGTGTTGCGCGACGAGATCGGGACGATACTGGGGTCGGCATCGGGCGCCGACCTCAGCTGGGAACAGGCGATCGCGATGCAGAAGATGGATCTCGCGCTCCGCGAGACCGAGCGCCTGCATCCCGTCGCGTTCACGATGATCCGCAAGGCAGCGGCCGACTTCGAGCGCGACGGCTACCAGGTCCGTGAAGGCGACTGGATCCTGCTCGCCCCGTCGGTCAGCCACCGGATGAGCGAAATATTCGACCGGCCCGATGACTATGACCCCGAACGCTTCAACACCGAACGCGCCGACGCCAAGGTCGAATCGAACAGCCTGATCGGCTTTGGCGGCGGCATGCATCGCTGCGCCGGCGTCAACTTCGCGCGGATGGAGATGAAGGCGCTGATCGCCATCCTGCTCCAGCGTTATGACATGGAACTGATCGACACGCCGCGCCCGATTGCCGGCGCGGGGACCTATTGGCCCGAACAGCCGTGCCGGGTGCGCTACAAGCGGCGGGTCGTCGCCGCGCGTGCGCCTGCCGACCTGGACGCCGTGGCGGCGGCGGGATGCCCGGCGCATGCGAAGGGCGGGCACTGATGGCGCGCGTCACCTATGTCCAGCCCGACGGCAGCGAGAAGACATGCACCAATTTCGAGGGCATGGCGGTGATGCATCTCGCGATCGGCAATCTCGTCGACGGGATCGACGCGCTGTGTGGCGGCGTGCGCCAGTGCGGCACCTGCCACGTCTATGTCGACGAAGAGTGGGCGGCACGGGTCGGCCCGCCGGGTGCCGACGAGGCCGAGATGCTGGACGCGCTCGCCGATTTTATCGAGGTCAAACCGACCAGCCGGTTGAGCTGCCAGATCCATATCACCGAAGAGCTGGACGGGCTCCGCGTGCATATTCCGGAAGAACAGCCGGGAATTTGAACGACTTGCCATGAGGGGACTCCTTGGGTGACTCGGGGCGGCTTTGCCGCCCCTTTTTTCGTTCGCGCACCTACCACCAAAAGGGGGTAGGGAATTGCCTTCTTGCGTAGGTATATGTTGCATATGTTACGCATGTCGTGATATTCGACCCGTAAATTGCGCATCATACGCCGCAATTGACAGAAAGAGGGATGGGACTGATGAAGCACCGCACATATTGCCGCGCGCAAATCGCCGCCGTCGCGCTGATCGCGCCGTGGATGGCGGGCACCGCGCACGCGCAGGAGGCCGCACCCGCCGCCGAAGAGACGACCACCGGAGGCCTCGACGAGATCATCGTCACCGCCCAGAAGCGCTCCGAAAGCCTGCAGGACACGCCGCTCGCGATCAGCGCGATCAATGCCGAGGCGATCGAGCAGCGCGGCATTACCAGCGTCGCCGCGCTCGGCAGCGCGGCGCCCAACCTCATCATCACCGAAACCCCGTCGGCGACCGCCAACCCGTCGATCTCGATCCGCGGCATTGTTGACAACGACCCCATCCTCACCGCCGACCCCGCCGTCGGCCTCTATGTCGACGGCGTCATCGTCGGCCGGTCGGCCGGCGCGCTCTTCGACATGATGGACCTCGAGCGCGTCGAGGTGCTGCGCGGGCCGCAGGGCACGCTGTACGGTCGCAACACGACCGGCGGCGCGGTCAACCTGATCTCGGCCAAGCCTTCGAAGGATTTCGGCGGCAAGCTGCAGGTCGGTTTCGGCAAGTTCGACGAGCGCATGGTCAAGGCGCTGATCGATACGGGCGAACTCGGCGACACCGGGCTCGCGCTCAAGCTCGGCTATTATCACAGCCAGCGCGACGGGACGGTCGACAATCTGCTCGAACCGTCGGACAAGCGCGATCCCGGCGCGCGCAACACGGATGCCGTCCGCGCCGCGGTGCGCTTCGACAAGGGCACCGGTTTCACCGTCGACTATGTCTTCGATTCGAGCGATCGCAACGGCCGCGCCAATGCCTTCCAGCTTCGCGCGGTCCGGCAGGACATCCTCGACTATCTGAACGCCTCCCCGGCGCTCGGCGGCGCGGCGCCGCAGGTCTCGCAGGACCGGCTGTCGCAGATCCGCCTCGACCGTGACGGCAATGCGCATGACAAGGTGCAGGGTCATGCGCTGACGATCAACTGGGAGATCGGCGACGCGACGCTGCGCTCGATCACCGGTTATCGCAAGTGGGACAATGTCAGCGACAGTTCGGACCTCGACGGCAATGGCGGGCTGGTCGGCTTTCTCGTCAGCCCCGCGATCCTCGTGCCGCCCAATGCCTTCATTCCGCAGGGTGTCGGCCCGATCGACCTGTTCCACACGAGCAACGAACGCCACCAGAAGCAATTCAGCCAGGAATTCAACCTGATCGGATCGATCGGCGACGAGTTCGACTATGTCCTCGGCGCCTATTATTTCCGCGAGCGCGCCACCGAGGTCAATCCGCAGGGCTTTACGCTCGTCCTTCCGTCGCCGGTGCCGATCCCGATCGCGCCGGGGGTCAATCTGAACAGCTTTGGCGTCAATCTCGATACGCTGCTGTCCTATCGCCATATCTCGAAGTCGATGGCGGCGTTCAGCCAGCTCACCTGGAAACCCGCCGCGCTGGACAGCCGGCTCACCATCACCGGCGGGCTGCGCTATACCGAAGACAGGAAGCATCTGATCCAGGCCGCGCCCGTTCCGCCGGCGCCGCGCGACCTGACGCGCAAATTCAACCGCTTCAACTGGCTGGCGAATATCTCCTACGACTGGAGCGATGATATCATGACCTATGTCCGTGCGAGCACGGGCTACAAGGCGGGTGGTTTCAATTCGCGCGCTGCGGACAACAACGGCTTCGATCCCGAGGATCTGACCTCCTACGAGATCGGGTTCAAGAGCGAACTGTTCGACCGCCGTGTCCGCTTCAATATCGCAGCCTTCCACGCGATCTACGACGATCTGCAGGTGCAGCAATTCCTTGCGGGCACCGGCGGCGCCGCGAGCACCACGGTCAACGCCGCAAAGGCGACGTACACGGGTATCGAGGCCGAATTGCAGGCCCGGCTCTTCGACGGCTTCACCGTCGACGGTTCGTTCGGATACACCGACCGCAAGTACAAGAAGTTCCTGTTCGTCGATCCGATGACCGGCGTGGCAAGCGACATTTCAAAGGTCGCGAAGTTCCAGTATTCGGCCGCGACGACCGCGAATGTCGGCGCGCAATATGAAACCGCGCTCGGCAATTTCGGTACGCTCACGGCGCGTGCCGACTGGAGCTATCGCAGCAAGATCTACTGGCACCCGGTCAATCCGTTCAACGATGCGATCGCCGACAAGGGCGTCGGCCTGCTCAACGCGCGCCTGTCGATCTCCGACATCGACGTCGGCGGCGCAAAGGCATCGGTCGCGGTGTGGGGGCGCAACCTGACAAAGGAAGACTACATGCTTTCGGGCATCGACTTCGGCTCGCTGGGTTTCGCCGGCGTCATGTACGGCGACCCGCGCAGCTATGGCATCGAGGTCGGATTCAAATTCTGACCTGACCCGCTTCGGGTGAAACTGAAAAGCCGGATGTCGAGCGATCGGCATCCGGCTTTCTTTTTGACGGTGAGGCAGGTTTCGAGCGGTTTCGGATCTCGCCAATATCGTCACCCCGGACTTGATCCGGGGTCCCGCTTGAAATCAGGCGCCTGCGGATGCGTCAAAAGCGGGATCCCGGATCAAGCCCGGGATGACGAAGTGGGGGTGAAGGCAACGGCCGCTCTCCACCCCGAAACCGCCGCTGAACCCGGCTATGCGGCGGCGTGCATCGCCTCGGCGCGTGCCTTGAGCGCCAGCGCCGTATCGTCGAACGCGCGCTTTACCCACGGTCCGGCGAAACGCATGACGTGGATGCCGTTCGGCCCGAGAAAGGCGTCGGTCGAATGATAGGCGCATCGTTCATCGCCCAGTGCCTCGATGATCTGGTCGCGCCGCGCCGGATAGGGCCAGGCGTCGTCGTGCGGCAGCGCCCACGACAGCAGGCGGCCGGGTTCGAACGCGCAGACATATTCGCAATTGGGGAAGGCTACGCCCTCTTCGATGTAGCTCTTCAGCGTCATGTGGACGGGTGCACCCATCTTGAGCGTCGATTCCGCCGCGATGCAGAAGGGGTTCCATTCGCCATAGCGCGGCAGGTCGACGAGGATGTTCCAGACCAGCGCCGCGGGCGCCGCGATCTCGACGCGTTCGGAACGAACGATCGCATCGGCGTCGATATAGGCCAGCGGGTCTTCGGTGCTGTTCGTCATCGGGGTTCTCCTGCCTTTTCGTTGCTCAGCCGCCGACGCGCGCGAAATCATATTGGCTCGTCGGAATGCAGTCGATCCGGTCGAAATCGATGAAGCGCGCGCAGCTTTCCATCATCAGCCGCTGATGTTCGGCGAGCCTGCCGGCATCGCCGACCGCGTCGAAATAGACCGCCTCATCGTGGAGCGCTGCGGCGGGGAAACATTCCTCGACCATCGCGGCAAAGGCGGGCGCGCCATAGGTCAGCGGGCGCACCACCAGATTCTGGACATATTCGAAATTGGCCTGCGTATCGACCGCGACCTGCGAATGCTGACGTTCCCAGATGTCGCGCCACGCCGCCCAGCCCAGCCGCGGCGGTAGCCCGAGGAAGACGATCTGCGAAAAACCTTCGGTGCGCTGGCCGGGAACGGGCGGATGAAGCCGGTTGGGCAGAACGGTCGATTCGCTGACCAGCCAGCCGGCGTGTCGCGGCGCGGCTTCGGCGATGATAGCGTCGACGCCGGCGCGCAGCGCATCATTGGCGCTGTCGAGCCAGAGCTGGACCACTGCCTCCATCTGCGGCGCGAGCGAAGTCAGGCGCGGCGAATTGCCCGCCGAAACCGCGGCGTCCTGGATGTTGACCCGCAGCGCGTGCGCTTCGCCGGCAAGCTTCGGGGCGATCGCGTCGAGCAGACGGGCGTTGAAACGATCGCACCCTTCGCCGGGATCTTTCCACAGCGCGTAAATGATCTTTTCCATTGCTTTCCTTTCAGCTCGCGAGGTCGATGATCGTGACCGGATCGTCGCCCTCCCAGCCGCGCGCCGCAGCGATCCCCTGCGCGAACCCTTCGGTGAGCTCGGGTGTCGCCTCGATCAGTTCGAGCAACGGGCTCGCGCCCTCCGCCGGGACGAAATAGGCGACGCGGGTCGCGGGGCCGCTCTCCGCCCGGAACAGCGGCTCCAGCCCGGCGGCGATCGCCGTGTCGACGGCGGCGACGAAATCGGTGACGAGCCAGGCGACATGATGCTGCCCCGCCATCGCGCTGCCGTCGGCGCGATGATAGGGCGAGGGGCCCGTGCCGTGCGGCATGATCAGCTCGATCTGCATGTCGTGATGATAGGCAAGGCCGACGTCGATCGTGACGGCCGTGGGTGCGCCGCGGAAGACGCCGTCGAGGCGGACATTCCGGTAGACCGTCCACGGACCGACTCCCGCCATCGTCCGCCAGTCTCCGATCGCTGCGTCGAGGTCGCCGGTCACCCAGGCGATCTGGCGGATCGGACCTTGGCCGGAAAGGCCGGGCGCGCTCATTCGGCTTCGCCTTCACCCGCGCCGGACGCCCACGGATCGGGCAGACCGGGGTCGGTGCTGTGGATGACATGTTTGAGCAGATGCTTGAGCAGCGCCGTCTCATTGTCGTCGAAGGCGCCGAGCGCGTCTTCCTCCGCCGCCTTCGCCGCCGCCGCGAGCTCGATCAGCGTCCGGCGTCCGGCGTCGGTCAGCCACAGTCGCCCTACCGGGGGCTCGCGCCGGACGATGCCGCGTTCGGCGAGCGAGCGCGCATGATCGTCGGTCAGGCGCGCGCCGGTGAAGCCGATCATATCCGCAATTTCCTGCGCGGTGCGGCCGTCCTGGATGCCGAGGATGCTGAGCGCGAAATGATCGGTCGCGTCGAGGCCATGCTGCGCGAGGCTCGCCTGCATCCGGCCGTAGAGCTGGAAATGCGCGCGGCCGATCAGATAGCCGAGAAAATCCTCGCCGAAACGCCCCGGCTCTTCGGCATCGGCCGTGTCGCTTGCGGTGAGCGCGGCCGCACGCCGCGCGGCGAGCGCGTAGCGGCCGCCGTGAAAGAGCAGGGGCGCGCGGTCGTCATGGTCGAAGGCGATCACCTCGCCGACGAAGATGATGTGGTCGCCGCCCTCATATTGATAGGCGGTGCGGCACTGGAAGCGCGCTGCGCAGCCGGTGAGCAGCGGCACGCCGCCGGCGCCGCGTTCGGGCGCCAGCCCCGCGAACTTGTCGGCGCCGCGCTTCGCGAAGCCGTTCGACAACGGCTCCTGATCGGCGGCGAGGATGTGGACAGCGAAATGATCGGCATCGCGAAAGACGTCCATGTTCATCGAACTGCGCGCGAGGCTCCACAGCACCATCGGCGGATCGAGCGATACCGAGTTGAAGCTGTTCGCGGTCAGCCCGCAATCCTGCCCCGCCGCGTCGCGCGTCGTCACGATCGTCACGCCGGTCGCAAAGGAACCCAGCGCGTTGCGAAAGGCTATCGAATCCGCCTGCGTTGCCATCGTCCGTCGTCGCTCCTCGTCCCGCGCCCGGGCGTGCGGGCTGCCGGGGTGAGCCTACGGACGCAGCGCGGCGCCGCATCGGCCAATTGGACTAGTCGGAGGGTGGGGATTCAGCCAAGCACCGCGACGCTGCGCAGGATCAGTCGCACAAGGTCGGCCTGTCGCCCGACCCCGGTCTTGCTGAGGATCGTCTTGCAATAGCTGCGCACGGTATTCTCGGTGAACTCGAGTTTTTCGGCGGCTTCGGAGAGGCTGAGCCCCGATGCGAGCAACGCCGCAAGCTGCGCTTCGGACGGGGTGAGATCGAAAATCTGCGCCACGAGTCGTTCGAGCGGCTGGTGCGTATCGAGCCCCGACACATAGACGATCGCCGCCGGACCCGCTTCATTGCCATAATGCGAGCGCGCCTCGATCGAGCGGACGAGGATGCCGAGGTGGCCGTCGGCATCGGCATCGACGCGAAGCCCCTCGGCAAAGCTGCCGCCGTCGCGGTGCGCGCCCGTCGCCTTGCCGATCAGCTGCTGGAGCTGCGCATTGCCGGCCGAACCCGCGAGCGCGAGGCGGTCACCTGCCGCGCGAAGTCCCCGGTTCGAACGAACGAGCGCGCGCGCCGCGCTGTTCGTGCGCAGGATTCGCCCGCCTCCGTCGAGGATGAAGGTGCAGAGCGTCAGCCGGTCGAGCGTGTCGATCATCACCTGCACCTCGGTTTCCTCGCGCCTGAGGCGCGCGAACAGCGCGAGCGACAGTTCGAGATGCGGGCGCAGCGCAAGGAGCATCGCCTTGTCGGCGTCGTTGAAATCCTCGCCTTCGGCACCGTTGGTCAGGCCGACATTGCCCTCCCAGCCGCCGGGTTCGGAAATATACATGCCGAGCTGGTATTCGATGCCATAGGGGAACAGGATCTCCTTGTAGAAGCGGCTCGCGTGCAGCTCGCCGGGCGAAATCACCTCGCTCAGGCGAAAGATGTCGCCCGCGCGCGCGAGCGCGTTTCGCAGCGGATCGAGATCCCCCATTTCGGCGTGGATGCGCTGGATGCGGCGCGCTTCCTGTTCGCCGATCGGCGGGCGCGGCGCCCAGATGATGAAGGGCGGCATGCCCGCGCGGCTGAGGCGCAGCGTGATCGCGGCACCCTTGCACTGCATCCGGCGGCTGAGCGCCTCGAGAAAGCTTTGCCACGGGGTCTCTTCGAGCGGGCCGCGATAGATCAGCGTCACCAGCTCGTCGACTTCGGCGATGGGCCTGTGACTCCGCATTCCGATTCCGCTCCGCTTCCCGCCTTTCGCTTTGCGCCTCTATAGACCTGCCGAGGCGCGCGGCAACGATGCTGTTGGGGCGATATCGCAAAATCCCCCCGTATAGGGGTTGCCGCGTCCGGCGCGGCGCGTCACCGAAGGCCCGACAAGCATTCGGCGCGACGCGCCCCGGGAGACGATGACGGTGCCAGAGACGAAGACGACAATCCCGCACAGCGTCCTGCACGCAGCAGCCGCGCATGCCGCGCGCGTCGCGATCCGCGGCGAGGATGGCCGCGAGATCGCCTATCGCGACCTCCCGGCACACGTGCACGCCGGGGCTGCGGCGTTCATCGCCGCGGGTGTCGCGCCGGGCGACCGGGTCGCGATATGGGCGCCCAACTCGATCGAATGGATTCTCGCGGCGCTGGGCGCACAGGCCGCGGGTGCGGCGATCGTGCCGCTCAACACCCGGCTGAAGGGGCGCGAGGCAGGTTATATTTTGCGCGCGAGCGGGGCGAAGCTGCTGCTCACCGTCGCGGAATTTCTCGGCACCGCCTACCCCGCGCTGATCGGGGACGAGGATCTGCCCGACCTCGCCGGGATCGTCCTGCTCGACGGGGACAGGGGCGGGATGCCCTGGCAGGACTTTCTGGGGCGGGGTGCGAATGTAGCGCCGGAAGAGGTCGCGGCGCGGATGGCCGCTCTCGATGAAGGGGATGTCTGCGACATTCTCTTCACCTCGGGAACGACGGGCAATCCGAAGGGCGCGGTGACGACGCACGGCCAGAATGTCCGGCTGTATCGCGCCTATGGCGCGCGGCTTTCCTATCGGCCGGGCGACAATTTCCTGATCATCAATCCCTTCTTCCACAGCTTCGGCTACAAGGCGGGATGGCTCGTCGCGCTGATGCACGGCGCGACCGTTCTGCCGCACGCCGTGTTCGAAACCGAAACGGTGCTGAAGCGCATCGAGGCCGAGCATGTGACTTTGCTTCCGGGGCCGCCGACGATTTTCCAGAGCCTGCTCGCCGGTCCCCGTCTGGCCTACGACCTCTCGTCGCTGCGCGTTTCGATCACCGGGGCTGCGTCGGTCCCGGTGACGCTCATCGAGGAAATGCGCAGCACGCTCGGCATCGATATCGTGCTCACCGCCTATGGCCTGACCGAGACGTGCGGTGTGGTGACGATGTGCGGCGCGGAGGACGATGCGGAAACGGTCGCCAACACCGCCGGCCGCCCGCTCGACGGCATCGAGGTACGGCTCGTCGACCGCGACGGAAACGGCGTCGGGACGGGGGAGGCCGGCGAGCTTCTCGTACGCGGGCCCAATGTGATGCAGGGCTATTTCAACGATCCCGGCGCGACCGCGGCGGCGATCGACGGCGAGGGCTGGCTGCGTACCGGCGATATCGCGGTGCGCGACGCGCGCGGCAATGTGAAGATCACCGACCGCGCGAAGGATATTTTCATCGTCGGCGGCTTCAATGCCTATCCGGCCGAGATCGAAGGGCTGCTCGCCGCGCATCCCGCCGTGCTGCAATCGGCGGTGATCGGGGTGCCCGACGAACGGCTCGGCGAAGTGCCGATGGCCTTTGTCGTGCTGCGGCCGGGCGCCGCGGCGACGGCCGAGGAGGTCATCGCGTGGTGCCGCGACAATATGGCCAACTACAAGGTGCCGCGCCGGGTCGAGATACGCGATGCGCTGCCGATGAACGCTGCGGGCAAGGTACAGAAGTTCCTGCTGCGCGGCTAGGAGGCACCGGGCCGGCACGGCCGGAAGCCAATGCCTTTGGCCGCTGTGTATTATTCGAATAAAACCCCTTGCCAAGTCGGCGCTACAAATGTAGCACGCTACAAATGTAGCGCATGAGGTGATTCGAATGCTGTCCAGTCTGCCCCCGCGGGAACGCGAAATTGTCGACATCCTGTACGAGCGCGGCGCATCGACCGTGATCGAGATCGGCGAGTCGCTGGCCGACGCGCTCTCGGGCTCGGCGATCCGGGCGATGCTGAAGCGGCTCGAGACCAAGGGCTTCGTCGTGCGCGAAGCGTCGGAGCGCGGCTTCGTCTATGCGCCGAGCGTGTCGGACAAGACTGCGCGCAAGTCGGCGCTGAGCCAGGTTGTGCGCGTCTTTTTCAACGGATCGGCGACGAGCGCCGCTGCGGCCCTGCTCGGCATGCAGGACGAGATGAGCAACAGCGAACTCGACGAGCTCGAAAAGATGATCGCCAGGGCGCGCGAAGGGAGAGGGTGATGCTGAACACCGCCATGTTGCTGGGCCTCGCCTGGAAATCGGTCGTCGTCGCCGCGCTGACGCTGGGGTTGCTTCGCCTCGCGCGCGCTCGTTCGGCGGGTGAGCGGTCGATGATCGCGCACGCGGGGCTCGCGGCGCTGCTCGCGCTGCCCGCGGCGATCCTGTTCCTGCCGCAATGGGCGCCGCTGCCCGCCGACTGGTTCGCTGCACCGGCCGCGTCGACCTCCGGAATTCTGCCAACAGGGGGATCGGCGATCGATCCGGCACCTGCCGCGACTTCAGTCCCTGTCGTGGTGGAACGTGCCGGATCGGCGCCGATCATCTTTTCGTGGAGCGATCTTGCGCCCTTTCTCTATCTGCTCCCGCTCCTGCTCCTATCTGGAGTGATGGCGCTCGCGGTCGTCCGGCTGTTCGCCATGCGCTCCCGCGCCGAGATACTGGTCGAAGGATCGTGGCTGTCGGCGCTTGCCGAGGCGCAGCGGCGCATGGGATTCAAGCATGGCACGGCGCTGCTGGTGAGCAGCGAATTGCGCTCGCCGATCAGCTGGGGCGTGCTGCGCCCGACGATCGTGCTGAGCCCCAAGGCCGTCGCGGCATCGGGTGAGGCCGAGGCGATCATCGCACACGAGCTGGCACATGTCGCACGGCTCGACTGGGCGAAACTGCTTGGCGCGCGCGTCGTCTGCGCGGTCTTCTGGTTCAACCCGCTGGTGTGGATGCTGGCGCGGGAAAGCCATCAATTGCGCGAGGAGGCCGCCGACGATGCGGTGCTGATGGCCGACATCGACGGCCCCGACTATGCGACCCTGCTGGTCGGCGCCGCGCGCCACGACAACCAGGGCGCGTTGCTTGCCGCGCATGGCGTTGCCCCGGGCAAGCACAGCCTCAAGCGCCGGATCACCCGCGTGCTCGACGGCAGCCTGAGGCGCGGTCCGGCGAGCGCGAGCTGGATGCTGATGAGCCTCGTCGTACTCGCGGGAATTACGGCTCCGCTCGCCGCCTTTTCGGCGACCGCGAAGCCCGGGGCGAAGGCGGACGTCCACGCCGCCGTCGCTTCGGGCCGCGAAGAAAGGACCACGGCGACGACAAGCTCCGCGGCGATAGCGAAAGGCAGCGACACCGCGGCCCCGACGGCCGATACGAAGCCGCTGAGCGCCGAGGAACTGGTCGGGATGCGCGCGGTGGGCGTGACCCCTGAATATGTTGCCGAGATGCGCGAGCACGCGGGATCGATCACCGCCGACGAGATCATCGGGGCCAAGGCGACGGGTGTCGATCCCGCCTATATCCGGACGATGCGCGGCATCTTTCCGGGCGTCGCGATCGACGATCTGGTCGGCGCGTCGGCGCTGCATATCGAACCCAAATTCGCACGCGACATGAAATCGCATTTTCCCGACATCGGTATCGACGACGTGATCGCGCTCAAGGCGATGGGCGTCGACTGCGACTTCGTCACCGACATGCAGAAGGCCGGGGTGAAGATGCGTAGCGCCGACGACGCGATCGAACTGCGCGCGACAGGCGGGTTCCGCCCTGCGGCAAGGCCGCGCACGCCGGTGACGCCGCGGCCGGTCGCGAAGGCCGCACGGGGCGGGAATGTCGCCGTCGTCGATATGGAACGCGGCGTGATCGAGGCGCGCCGCGCCGATGGCCGCACCGCCAGGATCGAGATGTCGATGCCGCCCGAACCGCCCGAACCGCCCGCGCGCGACTGACGCCCGGACATTCGTCCGCACCGACCGACGATTAATCGAAACCTGATTCAAAATGGCCGCTGCGGCGGCGAGCGGTGACGCTCGCCCGGCGCACGGAGGGAGGAGTGCACCAAATGAAAGCCCTGTATATTGCCGGCGGCGCCGCGCTGCTGTCGATCCTCGCCTGTTCGGCGCCGACCGCCGCCGCCGACCCGCTGGTCCTGACCGATGTCAGCTGGATCGCCGAGCCCGCCGGCGGAAAGAAGAGCGCGCCGCGCATCCGTATCCAGCACAGGAAATCGAGCAGCGACCGGACGTTCGACGGATCGCGCCCCTATTTCGCCGACGCCGAGACGGCGCTCGGGCGCGGGACGCCCGGGCCGGTCAGCTTCACCGTGACGCATGACGCAGGGACGCTGGCATGCAGCGGCAGCCTGACCGGCGCGTTCGATGGCCGGGGTGCGTGCCGCTTTACTTCCGATCCCGCGTTCGAACGCGCGCTCGGCGAGCGCGGCCTGTCGCCCGACCATCGCTCGACCCTGCTTGCAATGCTGCTCGTCGACGCGACGATCGAACTCGCCGACGGGCTGGCGCGCGAGGGGGTGCGACCGAAGGATGCCGATGACCTGATCGCGGCGGCCGCGCTCGAGGTGCGGCCCGAATATGTCCGCGACCTCAAATCCGAAGCGCTGGTGCTGACCGATGTCGAGGATGCGATCGCGTGCAAGGCGCTCGGCGTCGACGGCGCCTATGTGCGCGGTCTCGCCGCAGCGGGATACCGGAAGCTCAGCGCCGACGAGGTCGTCGGCATGAAGGCGATGGGCGTGAGTGCCGAATATGCGCAGGCGATGAATCGCGCGGCGGGGAATTGACGAGATGAACCGATTGACGAGCCTGATTGCGGTCGCGGCCGCGCTCTCGACGCCTGCACTGGCGCAGGAGGCGGCGGCACCGACCAGCGATACGCCGCCTCCCGCAGCGACCGAAGTGCCCGCGGGCGGGATCAGCAGCGCGGCGCGGCAAGTGTACACGCCTGCAGACTTCGCGCGCTACGCCCCGAACAATGCCTACGACATGCTCCGCCAGGTCCCCAGTTTCCAGATCCGCGACAATGAAAATCTGCGCGGCCTCGGGCAGGCGACCGGCAATGTCCTCTTCAACGGCGAGCGGCCGTCGAACAAGGCCGACGACATGTACACCCAGCTGTCGCGCATTCCCGCAAGCAACGTCGAGCGGATCGAGGTCGTCGACGGTGCGACGCTCGATATTCCGGGCCTGTCGGGACAGGTCGCCAATATCGTCTATCGCGCCGATGGCTTTTCCGGGCAATTTTCGTGGAAGCCCGAGTTTCGCGCGCATTACACCGACCCGCTGTTCACCCGCGCCGATGTGTCGGTGCGCGGCCGCACCGGGGCGATCGAATATGAGGTTGCGCTGAACAACGACGATTCGGCGCGCAGCGGCGCGGGCGGGCCGACGGTGATCTATGACGGCGCGGGCAATATCATCGAACGGCGTAAGGATATCTGGAACACACATTACGACACGCCGAAATTGTCGGGGCGCATCACCTGGGATCCCGCGGGCGATACCGTGGCCAACCTTGGCGGCCATTATCAGCGCAAGTACGACCGCTATTATGAGGATGGTTTCCGCACCGGGCCCGGGCTGCCCGACCGCGTCCGCACTGTCTATGAAAATGAGGACAGCTGGAATTACGAAGTCAGCGGCGACTGGCAGTTCGGCTTCGGGCCGGGCAAGCTCAAGCTGATCGGCCTTCGCCGCTTCAGCCACGAACCCTATCGGCAGGAGATCGTCACCACGCCCGTTGGCGGGGTCGCGACGGGCGACCGCTTCATGCAGACGGGTGACATCGGCGAGACGATCGGGCGCGGCGAATATCAGTGGAAGATGTTCGGTGGCGACTGGCAATTGTCGGGGGAGGCGGCTTTCAACACGCTCGACAACGTCGCATCGATCGCGGTGCTGGATCCGACGGGCGCCTGGATCGACCAGCCCTTCGAGGGCGGTACCGGCGGGGTGAGCGAGGATCGCTACGAAGGGCTTTTGAGCTTCGGGCGCAAGCTGACCGACAAGCTCAATTTCCAGATCATCGCCGGCGCCGAGCATTCGACGATCACCCAGACCGGCATGAACGGGCTGACGCGCAGCTTCTTCCGGCCCAAGGGCTCGATCTCGCTCGCGTGGACGCCGACGGACGATTTCGACGTGTCGGTGAAGTTGCGGCGGCGCGTGCTGCAATTGAGCTTCTATGATTTCCTCGCGCGCGCCTTCCTCAACGACGGCAACCAGAATGAGAGCAACAACGATCTGCGGCCGCAGCAGGACTGGACCTATGAGGCCGAGATCAACAAGAAGTTCGGACCATGGGGATCGACCAAGATCATCCTGATCTATCGCGACGTCGAGGATCGTGTCGATGTGATTCCGATCGGCGCCAATGGCGAGGCGGTCGGCAATATCGCAAAGGCCAGGGCGGGCGCGATCGACTGGACGGCGACGATCAATCTCGATCCCGCCGGCATCAGGGGAATGCGGCTCGAGCCCCGGATGCTGCTCCAGAAGAGTTCGCTGCGCGATCCCTTTACCGGCGAGAAGAGGCAGTGGAACGGCTTTACCGACACGGTGATCAGCCTGGGGCTGCGTCACGATATCCCGGCCAGCGACTGGGCGTGGGGCGGCGATGTCGAATACTCGCACTATCAGCCCAATTATCGCCGCAACCAGACCGACAAGGTGTGGGAGGGGCCGGTCTGGGCGTCGGTCTTCGTCGAACACAAGGATGTGCTGGGCCTGACCGTGCGGGCGTCGATCCGCAATATCGCCAACGCTCGCTCGAAGCGCGACCGCACCGCCTATTCGGGAGTACGTGGCGAGAGCCCGGTCAGCTTCATCGAGGAACGCGACCGGTTGATCGGCCCGATATTTTCCTTTTCAGTGCGCGGGAAATTCTGACTGGCCAGGGTGACGGGATGACGATGCGCCGCATCAAGATCTATTTCGATGGCGGGTGCCGCCCCAATCCCGGGAAGATGGAAACCGCCGTCGTTACCGGGGGCGCGGCCGTGGTCGTGCGCGACGCCGGAATCGGCAGCAGCATGGATGCCGAGTGGCTGGCGCTGATCGCGGCGCTGCAGCTCGCGCGCGACATGGAACTCGCCAATTTCGTCCTGCTCGGCGATGCCGCGGCAGTGGTCGAACAGGCGAACGGCGTCGTGCGTGCGCGCGGGGATGCCGCGGGGCATCTTGCCACATTCCGGGCGCTCGCCGGCGACGGGCCGATGCCTGCGGTGCGTCATGTCAGGCGGACGCAGAATCTGGCGGGGATTGCACTGGCGCGCGGTCGATAGCGCGCGGAGGGACTGTCCAACAACCAAACCAGTTGTTAAGCGACGCGCGCCTATCCTTGGCGGACCCGAAGGAAGACTTGCGCGTTGAAGCCGACCTGGCCCTTGCCTGTTCATCACAGCTGGCCGCTCTATGAGCGCGAGCGGTTTTTCGAGCTGGGGCAATTGCACGCGTGCGATACGCTCGATCCGATCCCCGATGTCGTCGATGTCGCGGCGAGGCTCGCGCCCGCGCGTGCGCGGATCGGGCAGTGGGAATGCGACCTCACCGACAATAATCGGCTGAGTTGGTCCGACGAGGTCTATGATATTTTCGGCCTGCCGCGCGGCGCCGCGGTGACGCGCGACGAGGCGGTGGCGCTCTATGCCGAGGATTCGCGCGCGGTGATGGAAAAGCTGCGCGCCTATGCGATCCGGCACCGGCGCGGCTTCACGCTCGACGTAGAAATCCGTCCGGCGACGGCGCCGCGCCGCTGGATGCGTCTGATCGCCGCACCCGTCCTGGCGGGCGACAACATCGTCCGGCTGCAGGGGCTGAAGTTCCTCGTTCCGGGCTCGGATGGTCGCGATTTTTGAACCGATCGAACAGCCGGGCCTGAGAAACCACCGTTCTGGCAGTATTGACGGCGGCATTCGTTGACGCGCCCGCGCGTGCGGCGCAGTCGACAAAAGACAGACGTTGAGGGCGCCAACGGGCCCGCCACGCCTGATTCTTCCGCTCATTTCCGAAGGCATTCGCCCCGTATATGAAGTTTTTTAATCGGTTTGCGTCGGCCGCGCACAACATGGCCATCGACCTGGGTACTGTGAACACCGTGGTGTATGTGCGCGACAAGGGCATCGTGCTCAACGAGCCTTCGGTCGTTGCGCTCGAGACACGCGACGGCGTGCGCCGCGTCAAGGTGGTCGGCGACGAGGCGAAGCCGATGATGGGCAAGACTCCCGACAATATCCAGGCGATCCGGCCGCTGCGCGACGGGGTGATCGCCGACATCGACGTCGCCGAACAGATGCTGAAGCATTTCATGGACAAGGCGCAGGGTGGCCCGAGCCGCTTCGTCCAGCGCAGCCATGTCGTGATCTGCGTGCCGTCGGGGTCGACAATGGTCGAGCGCCGCGCGATCCGCGATGCTGCGAGCAATGCGGGGGCGGCCTCGGTCCAGCTGATCGAGGAATCACTCGCCGCGGCGATCGGCGCCGGGCTGCAGGTCGCCGAACCGCGGGGCGCGATGGTCGTCGACATCGGCGGGGGCACGACCGAGGTCGCGGTCCTCTCGCTGAGCGGCATCGCCTACAGTACATCGGTGCGGGTTGGCGGCGACAAGATGGACGAGATGATTTCCTCCTTCATCCGCCGCAAGCATAATCTGATGGTCGGCGAAATGACGGCCGAGCGGGTCAAGCTGACCATCGGATGCGCGACCCCGCCCGAAGGGAAGGGCATGGTCATGGGCGTCAAGGGCCGCGACCTCGTCACCGGCCGCCCCGCCGAAGTGCAGGTGACCGAGGCCGAAATCGCCGAGGCGCTGGCCGAACCCGTCGGGCAGATCGTCAGCGCGGTGCGCGCCGCGCTCGAACAGACGCCGCCCGAACTGTCGGCCGACATCATCGACGAGGGCATCACGCTCACCGGCGGCGGTGCGCTGCTGCGCCGGATGGATGGCGCGATCGCACGCGCGACGGGGTTGCCGGTCATCGTTGCCGACGATGCGTTGATCTGCGTCGCGATGGGCGCCGGGCGCGCCTTCGAGGATCGGGCCTATCACGGCGTGCTGATCGCGGCCTGACGGCGCCGGTCAGCGAACGGCCGTTCCGGCGCTGCTTCGGGTTGCGGGCGGACGCCCGTTTCGGCGTCCGCCCGCGTGCCCTCAGGTGTTCGCACCGCCGTCGACCGTGATGATCGTGCCGGTGATCTGCCGCGCCGCGGGGCTCGCGAGGAAGGTCACCGCTGCGGCGACATCCTCGGGCGTGCCATAGCGGCCGAGCGGTATCAGCGACCGCTGGAAATCGGCGAATTCGCCGTTCGCCGGATTCATGTCGGTGTCGGTCGACCCCGGCTGGACGAGGTTCACCGTGATGTCGCGTGGCCCGACCTCGCGCGCGAGTCCCATGTTGAACGCGTGCAGCGCCGATTTGGTCGCGAAATAGACCGTGGCACCATCGCCGACGATCCGCTCGGCGCCGACCGAGCCGATGGTGATGATCCGTCCGCCGGCGCCCAGATGCGGGATCGCCGCCTGCGACGTCAGGATCGGTCCGCGTATGTTGACGCCGAGCAACGCGTCGACGTCCTCGACGCTGATATCGGCGACCGTGCCATAGCGCGCGATCCCGGCGTTGTTGACGAGGATATCGAGCCCGCCCAGCGCCGCCGCAGCCTCGTCGACCGAGCGCTTCACGGCCGCGGGATCGCCGCTGTCGGCCTGGATCGCGATGCCGCGCCGGCCCTTCGCCTCGATGCCCGCGACCACCTCGGCCGCCCGGTCGGCCGAACGTTCATAGGTGATGGCGACATCGGCGCCCCTTTCGGCCAGCGCCAACGCGATCGCGGCGCCGATTCCGCGCGAGCCGCCCGTCACCAATGCCTTTTTTCCTGCCAGTTCCGTCATGGTAGTACCTTTATATAGTGATCGATACATAATTAGCTAGGAATGTTGCAATCGCCTGTCAATGAATTATATAGCGATCGATGCAAAAATATGACGCCTCGCCCGGAAACCATGAAAATGTACGCCGCGCGCGCGGTCGGCCGCGGGCCTTCGACCGCGCCGCCGCGCTCGACCGGGCGACGCGGCTCTTCTGGACCAAGGGTTATGAGGCGACCTCGATCGCCGACCTCACCGACGTCATGGGCATTGGTGCGCCCAGTCTCTACGCCGCCTTCGGGTCGAAGGAGGCGCTTTATGCCGAGGCGCTCGACCATTATCACACCACCAACGAGCATCTCGTCTGGTCGGACTTTCGTGCTGCGGCCACCGCGCGCGCCGCCGTGCACGCCCTGCTCATGGATTCGGCGGCGGCGCTGACCGGCAGCGTGGTCGACATTCCGCGCGGCTGCATGGTCACGCTCTCTTCGGTGGGCTGCGAAGGTCATGCCGGGCTTGGCGAACTGGTGCGCGATGCGCGCGGCGTCGCGCTCGACCGGCTGAAGCAACGTTTCGAGCGCGCGGTGGCCGAGGGTGAGCTGCCCGAGGGTACCGACCTCCATGCGCTCGCGCGCTTCGTCCAGACCGTCCAGAGCGGCATGTCGATCCTCGCGCGCGACGGTGCCGAACGCGCCGAACTCGAAAGCGTCGCCGATCTTGCCATGGCCGGATGGGACGCGCGTCTTGCAGGCGTCACCGTGCGGGATTAATCCGCGTCCATGAGCGACGCCAAAATCTTCATCAGCGCGAACGACCTGCTTGCCGACTCGCTGCGCCTCGGCATGCAGGTCATCGACAGCGGCTTCAGGCCGACGCACCTCGTCGGCATCTGGCGCGGCGGCGCGCCGGTCGGCATCGCGGTGCAGGAACTGCTCGACTATCACGGCCACCACTGCGACCATATCGCGATCCGCACCTCCTCCTACAAAGGCATCGATCAGCAGGACCCGCATGTGAAGGTCTTCGCCCTCGGCTATCTGATCGATACGCTGAACCCCGAGGACCGGCTGCTGATCATCGATGATGTCTTCGACAGCGGCCGCAGCATCCGGGCTTTCATTGCCGAACTCAGGGCGCGCTGCCGCAACAACATGCCGCGCGACATCCGCATCGCGACCGTCTGGTTCAAGCCCGGGCGGAACGTCACCGACCTGCACCCCGACTATTTCGTCCATGAAACCGACCAGTGGTTGATCTTTCCGCACGAGATCGACGGGCTGACGATCGAGGAGATCCGCCGCCACAAGCCCGAGGCGGCGATCATCCTGCGCGACGAGGAGGTGCCCGGTGCCTGACGGTTTCGCTTCGCGCGACGAGCGCGCCGCCTTCATCGCCGCTCTCCCCAAGGCCGAGCTGCATCTTCACATCGAAGGCTCGCTCGAGCCTGAACTGATGTTCGCGCTCGCCCAGCGCAACAATGTTGCGATTCCCTTCGCCAGCGTCGAGGAAGTGCGCGCTGCCTACGCCTTCTCGAACCTCCAGGATTTTCTCGACATCTATTATCAGGGCATGGGCGTCCTCCACACCGAGCAGGATTTCCACGACCTGACCACCGCCTATTGCGCGCGCGCGCATGCCGACAATGTCCGCCATATCGAGATATTCTTCGACCCGCAGGGCCATACCGAACGCGGCATCGCCTTCGCGACGGTGATCGCCGGTATCACCCGGGCGCTCGACGATGCCGGGGCGCGCTACGGCATGAGTTCGAAGCTGATCATGTGCTTCCTCCGCCATCTCAGCGAGACCGAAGCCGAGGCGACACTCGACGAGGCTTTGCCCTTTCTGGACCGCATCACCGGTGTCGGGCTCGACTCGTCCGAAGTCGGCCACCCGCCGGCGAAGTTCGAACGCGTCTTTGCCCGCGCCCGGAGCCTTGGCCTGAAAATCGTCGCCCATGCCGGCGAGGAAGGCCCGCCCGCCTATGTCCGCGAAGCGCTCGACCTGCTCGGGGTCGACCGCATCGATCATGGCAATCGCAGCCTCGAGGACGCGGCGCTGGTCAGGCGCCTTGCCGACGAAGGCATGACGCTCACCGTCTGCCCGCTGTCGAATCTGAAGCTCTGCGTCGTGAACGACATTGCCGACCATCCGCTGAGGACCATGCTCGACGCCGGTTTGCGCGCGACGGTGAACAGCGACGATCCCAGCTATTTCGGCGGTTATGTGAACGCCAATTACCTCGCCGTTGCCGACGCGCTCGATCTGTCGCGGGACGAACTCGTCACGCTTGCGTGCAACAGCTTCACCGGCTCGTTCCTCGATGACGCCGCCAAGGCGCGTCACCTCGCGGCGATCGAAGCCTGCGTCTGAGCCGCGGCGGCTTCACTGGCCGCCCGGTTGTCCCCTCCAGCACCGCGTCCCCGGGCCTGTCTAGGTTGCCGGATAGAAGCGGCTGATCGTATCGACGACGCAGGCCGGTTTTTCCTCACCCTCGATCTCGACCGTTACGCGCACCACCGCCTGGACCCCGCCCTTGGCCTCTTCGGCCCGGACCAGCTCGCCCCTGCCGCGAACGCGGCTGCCGGCGCGGACCGGATTGAGGAAACGCAGATTGTCGGTGCCGATATTGACGCCCATCGCGACGCCGCGAACCTCGATCAGCTCGGGAAGGAAGCGGTTGACGAGGCTCATCGTCAGATAGCCATGCGCGATCGTTCCGCCGAACGGGCCGTCCTTGGCGCGCGCGGGATCGACATGGATCCACTGGTGATCGTCGGTCGCCTGCGCGAACATGTCGATACGATCCTGTTCGATCGCGACCCATCCGGTCGGCGCGAAGCTTTCGCCCACCGCGCCCAGCAGCGCGGCGGGGGTGTCGAAGATGCGCGCGCTCATGCCTGCTGGCTCGACACCGAAACGACTTCGCCGGCCATGTAGGACGACAGGTCGCTGGCGAGGAAGAGCATGACGTTGGCGACCTCCCATGGCTCGGCATAGCGGCCGAAGGCCTCCTTCTCGGTCAGCTCCTCGAGCAGTCCCGGGGGCGTCACCTTCGACAGCGAGGCGTGCATCGCGAGGCTGGGCGACACCGCGTTGATCCGCACGCCCTGCTCGGCCGCCTCGAGCGCCGAGCAGCGGGTGAAGGCCATCACCCCCGCCTTGGCCGCGGCATAATGCGCCTGCAGCTTCTGCGCGCGCCAGCCGAGCACCGAGGCGTTGTTGACGATCGCGCCCTTCTGGCGCGCGTACATGTGCGGGAGCATCGCGCGTGTCATGCGAAAGACGCTGGTCAGCGTCACGTCGAGCACCTTGTGCCACTGGTCGTCGGTCATCTCGACGACCGGCGCGGCGCCGCCGAGCCCGGCGTTGTTGATCAGCACATCGACATGCCCCATCGCGCCGATCGCGCCCGCGATGAGCGCCTGCACCTGCTCCTCATTTGTGACATCGCAGGCGAGGGTGCCGGGGCGCGCGAAACCCAGACCCTCGATCCGGTCGGCGGTCTCGCCCAGCCGGCGCTCGTGCATGTCCGACAGGAAAAGCGTCGCGCCCTCCTCGGCCGCGCGCTGCGCGACGGCGCCGCCGATGCCGCTGCCCGCCGCGGCGGTGATCAGTACGGTCTTGCCCTTGAGGAGGCCGGTGGGGGCAGGATATTCGGGGGCGGGTCGGGCCACGGTTCGTTCCTTTACTTGAGATCGCCGCGCGGTTCGCGCGGCAGGCCGAGCGCGCGCTCGGCGATGATGTTGCGCTGAATCTCGTTGGTGCCGCCGTAGATCGTGTCGGCGCGGCTGTAGAGATAGAGGTTGGGGAGCAGCGGGAAGGCATAGTCGTGCCCCGGGGCGGTCTCCCCCGCCACGCCCAGCACGTCCATCGCGAGTTCGCCGAGGTCGCGCCGCCATGTGGCCCACTGGATCTTGTAGGTGAGCGCCGCGGGGTCGAGCTTGCCGCCCTCGGCGCCGGTCAGCATACGGAGCGCGCCGTAGCGCATCAGCCGGAGGCCGATTTCGGCCCTGGCGATGCGCTGGCGGATCAGCGGGTTTTTTGCCTCGCCATTGGCGCGCGCCGCGGCGATCACGGCGTCGAGTTCGTTGCGGAATCCCATCTGCTGCGCGAGCGTCGAGACGCCGCGCTCGAAACCGAGCAGCCCCATCGCGACCTTCCACCCGTCGCCGGGTTCGCCGAGGATGTTCGCGGCCCCGGTGCGCGCACCGTCGAAGAAGGTCTCGTTGAACTCGGCCTCGCCGGTGATCTGGTGGATCGGGCGGACGGTGACGCCGGGCTGGTCGACGGGGACGAGCAGGAAGGAGAGGCCCCTGGGGCCCTTCGATCCGTCCTCGCTGCGTGCGATCACAAAGATCCAGTCGGAAAATTGCGCGAGGCTGGTCCAGACCTTCTGTCCCTCGATCACCCAGTCATCGCCCTCGCGCCAGGCGCGGGTGCGGACGTTGGCGAGGTCGGAGCCGGCACCCGGTTCGGAATAGCCCTGGCACCAGATTTCCCCTCCCTTCGCGATAGCGGGGAGAAAGCGTGCCTTCTGCTCGTCGGTGCCGAAGGCAAGGATCGTCGGGCCGACGAGTTCGATGCCGATATGGTTGAGCCGCGGCGGCGCCGCGGCGCGCGCATATTCCTCGGCAAAGATGACCTGCTCGGCCAAAGTCGCGTCGCGCCCGCCATAGGCTCTGGGCCAGCCGACGCAGCCCCAGCCCGCTTCGCCGAGACGCACTTCCCAGTCGCGGCGGCGTTCGGGCATGTCGGTGAGACTGGTGAGCCCGCGGACATCGGCGAAGGGACCGTCGAGTTCGGCCCCCAGCCATGCGGCGGCTTCGGCGCGGAAGGCTTCTTCCTGAGGGGAGAATCCGAGCTTCATGCAGCGTCATCCAGTCCAGCGAGCCGTGCGATCTGCTCGCGATGCCAGTCGGGCGTTCCGAGCAGGCTCACATTGCTGCGCGCGCGCTTGAAATAGAGATGCGCGTCATGCTCCCAGGTGAAGCCGATGCCGCCGTGGAGCTGGATCATCTCGCCCGCCGCGTCGCTATAGGTATCGCACGCGAAGGCCTTGGCGGCGTGGACCGCGAAATCCGCTTCATCCGATCCCTCGTCGATCGCGCAGGCGGCCCAATAGACCGCCGATCGCGCCTGCTCGATTGCGACCATCATGTCGGCGAGGCGGTGCTTGATCGCCTGAAAACTGCCGATCGCGCGGCCGAACTGGACGCGTTCCTGTGCATAGGCGACGGTACGGTCGAGACACGCCTGCGCTCCGCCGAGCGCGTCGGCGGCGATGACGAGCGCGCCGGTGCGGCGCGAGGCGGCAAGCGCGGTGGCGGGATCGGCCAGCGGTTCAGCCGTGACCGCGCCGAAATCGAGCCGCGCATAAGGGCGCGTCTGATCGAGGCTGGTGAGCGGGGTGAGGGTGAGCCCGGGCGCTTCGCGTTCGACAAGAATGACGGACTCGCCCACCGCCACGACGAACAGATCGGCGCGCGCGCCGTGCGGGACATGCAATGCGGCGCCGGTCAGCGCGCCGTCGATCGATGTCGTGCCCGGCGCAGCCTCTGCGAAGCTCGCGACCAATTCGCCCGCCGCGAGACGGGGGAGGAGGCGCGCCTTCTGTTCGGTGCTGCCGCCGGCGAGGATCGCGGGAATGGCAAGGCCGACGCTGGCGAACAGCGGCAGCGCGGCGACATGCCGCCCGGCTTCCTCGGCGAGGATCGCGAGCTCGACCATGCCAAGCCCGACACCGCCTTCGGCCTCCGGCACCGCGACCCCCGCGAGGCCCAATTCCGCTGTGAAGGCCTGCCACAGCGCCTCATCGACGCCGGTCGACGTCATCGCGGCGCGGGTGCGCTCGCTCGTCGCCTGCTCGGCAAAGAAGGCCTTCGCCGTTTCGGCGATCATCGCCTGTTCGTCGGTGAAGGCGAAATGCACTTTAGCTGCCCCAGACCCGGCGCGGTTCGCGGCGTTCGGCGAGCAGCTTGTCGACCGCGTCGCCAACGTCGGCAGCGTTCCATTTGGCTTGCTGATCGACCGTCGGACCGAGGTTCCAGCCGTCCTCGATCGTGATCCGGCCGCCCTCAAGCTCGAAAACGCAGCCGGTGACATGCTTCGACGCCTCCGAGCCAAGCCAGACGACGGTGGGCGCGATATTGTCGGGGTCCTGCACGTCGAAACCGGTCTCGACCGCCGCCATCTTGTCGGCAAACGCCTGTTCGGTCATCCGCGTCCGCGCCGCCGGGGCGAGGGCGTTGGCGGTGATGCCATAGCGGCCGAGTTCGGCCGCCTGCACCAAAGTCAGCGCGGCGATGCCGCCCTTTGCGGTCGAATAGGCCGCCTGCGCGATCGAGCCCTGCAGCCCGGCGCCGCTCGTCGTGTTGATGATGCGCGCGTCGACGGCATTGCCCGCTTTCTGCTGGCCGCGCCAATAATCGACCGCGTGGCGGGCGACGCAGAAATGGCCGCGCAGATGGACGTGCATCGTCGCGTCCCATTCCTCGGGCGTCGCTGACACGAACATGCGGTCGCGCACGATACCCGCGTTGTTGACGACGACGTGCAGGTCGCCGAACGCCGCAACCGCCGCCTCGACGATGCGCTTGGCGGCATCCCAATCGGTGATGTCCTCATAATTGGCGATCGCGTTGCCGCCAGCGGCCTTGATCTCGGCGACGACGCCGTCGGCCGCCGAGGTGTCGCGGCCTTCGCCCGACAGGCTGGTACCGATATCGTTGACGATGACGTTGGCGCCCTCGGCGGCGAAGGCGAGGGCATAGGAACGCCCGAGGCCGCGCGCCGCGCCGGTGATGATGACGGTGCGTCCATCGCAGATACCCATGGGTCTTACAGCCTTTCGATGATGGTGACGTTGGCCTGACCACCGCCTTCGCACATGGTCTGGAGGCCGTAGCGGCCGCCGGTGCGTTCGAGCGCGCCGAGCAGGGTGGTCATGAGGCGCGCGCCGGTAGCGCCGATCGGATGGCCGAGCGCGATCGCGCCGCCTTGCACATTGACCTTCTCGTGCGGGACGCCGAGTTCCTGCATCCACGCCATCGGGATGCTCGCGAACGCCTCATTGCATTCGAACAGGTCGATGTCGCCCACCGTCATGCCCGCCTTTTCGAGCGCATATTTCGTCGCGGGGATCGGGCCGGTGAGCATCCACACCGGATTGTCGGCGCGCACCGAAAGGTGATGGATACGCGCGCGCGGCTTCAGCCCATGTGCCTTCACTGCGGCCTCGCTGGCGATCAGCAGCGCTGCGGCGCCATCGCAATTCTGGCTGGCTATCCCTGCGGTGATCACGCCGCCCTCGTTGACGGTCTTCAGCGTCGCGAGCCCTTCGGCGGTCGTCTGGGGGCGGACGGTTTCGTCCTGCTCCAGCCCTTCGAAGGGCGCAATCTCGGCCTTGAACCAGCCATTGTCGATGGCGGCCTGCGCGCGGCGGTGGGATTCTGTTGCGAATTCTTCCATCGCCGCGCGGGTGATCTGCCACTTGTTCGCGATCATCTCGGCCGACTTGATCTGGTTGATCTCTTGCGCGCCGTACCGTGCGTCCCAGCCTCGGGCGCCGATGAACGGGCTGTCGAAGCCATAGGCTTGCCCCGCATACATGGCGGCGGAGATCGGGATGGCGTTCATCGCCTGGCTGCCGCCCGCGACGACCAGATCCTGCGTCCCGCTCATCACGCCTTGCGCGGCGAAGTGCACCGCCTGCTGCGACGATCCGCACTGGCGGTCGATCGTCGTGCCGGGGACATGTTCGGGAAGCCCCGCGACGAGCCACGCGGTACGGCCGATGTCGCCCGCCTGCGGGCCGATCGTGTCGCAGCAACCCCAGACGACATCGTCGACCAGATTGGCATCGATCCCGGTGCGCTCGACGAGCGCCTTGATCGGGTGTGCGGCCAGGTCGGCGGGGTGGACGGCGGCGAGGCTGCCCTTCTTGCGCCCGATCGGGGTGCGGACGGCGTCGATGATATAGGCTTCAGCCATGTTCTTGTTCCTTATGCGAAGCTGTGGCCGGGGCCGATCGGCAGCGCGCCGCCGATGACGGCGGCGTCGATGCGCGCGAGATGGAAGGCGCGGTCGCCCCATGCGCCGGCGAGCGCCCATGCGCGCTTCATCCAGAAATGCAGGTCGACCTCGTAGGTATAGCCCATCGCGCCATGCGCCTGGATCGCGGTCTCGCTCATTGCCCAGGCCGCGTCGGCGGCGGCGAGCTTGGCGTGGCTGACGTGGACCGGTGCGCTGGCAGCGTTTTCCTGCAGGGCGATGGCGGCGCGCTGGATCACCGGCTTGGCGAACTCGATCTTCACCACTGCGGTCGCGAGGTGATGCTTGACCGCCTGAAAGCTGCCGATCGGCTGGCCGAACTGGCTGCGGTTCTTCGCATAGTCGGTCGCCTGTTCGAGCATCGCATCGGCGACGCCGACAAGCTGCGCCGCGGCGATCAGCGCGGCATGGTCGAGCAGCGCGTCGGCCGAACCGACGGCGGTGCCCGCAGCGGCAACGGGCGCATAGAGACGGCGGAGCGGGTCGACGCTGTCGATCAGTTCGGCGCCGCCGCTCCGTTCGGCGAGCAGCAGCGCGCCGTCCTCGACCGACAGGATATGGCTGGCGCCATCGAGGTCGGCGACCCACGGATTGACCGGATGCTGGAGCGCGACCTTTGCCTCGCCGGCGGCCATCGCCGCGAGCAATGCTTCCTGTCCGCCCGCCTTGGCGAGCAGGGGCGCGGCGACGAGCGCGGTGTCGGCGAGCGGTTCGGCGACCCCCGCGCGGCCGAATTCGGCGGCGATCAGCACCGCGTCGAGCAGCGACAGGCCGAGCCCGCCTTCGGCATCTGGAACGAGCAGGCCGGGCAGGCCCATCTCGACAAGCCCCTGCCAGACGTCAGGCGAACGGCGGCTGTCGCTGGCGTCGAGCGCGCGCAGCACTTCGGGCGTGTGGACGCCGGCGAGATAGTCGCGCACACCCTGCGTCAGCGTCGCCTGATCTTCGGTGATCGAGAAATCCATGGCCGCTTACCTCGGCAGGCCGAGCAGCCGCTCGGCGATGATGTTGCGCTGGATCTCGTTCGACCCCGCGTAGATCGGGCCCGACAGCGAGAAGATATAGCCTTCGAGCCACGCGTTGAGCGCGCCGCCGTTGAGGTGACGCAGCTCGGCCGAGGCGCCGAGGATCTGCATCGCGGTGCGGTGCGCGGCGCGATCGAGTTCAGACCAGAAGATCTTGTTGAGGCTCGCCTCGGCACCGATATGCCCGCCCGCCATGATCTTCGACGCGACGGCATAGGTGTTGTAGGCATAGGCCTGCGCGTCCATCCATGCCTGCATCACCTGTTCGCGCGCGGCGGGTGCGGCCTTCGCCTCATGCTGGCGGAACAGTTTGACGAGGCGTTCGGCGGTCGCCTGAAAGCGTGCGGGCGAGCGCAGCATCAGCCCGCGCTCGAAGCCCGCGGTCGCCATCGCGACGTTCCAGCCTTCGCCTTCGCCCGCGATGCGGTTTGCCACCGGCACGCGCACTTCGTCGAAGAAGAGTTCGGCAAAGCCCGGATCGCCGTGGAGCTGGCGGATCGGCCGGCGCGTGACGCCGGGGGCATTGAGATCGAACAGGATGAAGCTCAGCCCCTTGTGGCGCTTGGATTCGGGGTCGGTGCGGAACAGGCCAAAGCCCCAGTCGGCAAAGCTCGCGCGGCTCGACCAGGTCTTTTGGCCCGAGATGACATAATGGTCGCCGTCGCGGATCGCCTTCGACGTGATCGCCGCCATGTCCGATCCCGCATTGGGTTCGGACCAGGCCTGCGCCCAGATGACTTCGCCCTTCGCCATCGGGGTCAGGAAACGCGCCTTCTGTTCGTCGGTGCCGAATTCCATGACGGTCGGGCCGAGCAGGAAGATGCCGTTCTGGTTGACGCGCAGCGGCGCGCCGGCGCGATAATATTCTTCCTCGAAGATCAGCCACTGGATCAGGTCGAGCCCGCGCCCGCCATAGGCCTCGGGCCAGGTCACCATGCCCCAATTGCCGCTGGCGAGCTTGCGCTCCCACTCGACATGCTGGTGATAGCCGTCCTCGCGCTCCAAGGTGACCAGCGGTTCCTTCGGGACGTTCGCTTCCATCCACGCGCGTACTTCGGCGCGGAAATCCTGCTGTTCGGGGGTGTAGGCGAGATCCATCAGAATTCGGCCGCCTTGCCCGTCTCGACGAAGGCGTCGCGCGATTTCTGACTGTCTTCGTGCATATACATTTCGAGCGTGAAGCCCTGTTCCCAGCGATAGCCGCGATCGACGTCGCGTTCTTCGAGGCCGTTGAGCGCTTCCTTCGCGATCACCAGCGCCTTGCGCGACTTGCTCGCGATCACGCTGGCAAAGGCGCGCGCTTCCTCGACGAGCGCGTCGCGCGGGACAATTTTCTCGACCGCGCCGAGGCGGTACGCCTCCTCGACCGGGATATTGCCGCCGGTGAAGAAGGCCGCGCGCACCTTGTGCAGCGGCAGCATCCGCGACAGGTGCGAGGCGCCGCCCATCGCGCCGCGATCGACCTCGGGCAGCGAGAAGAAGGCGTCGTCGGCGGCGATGATCGTGTCGCTGGCGCCGCAGATGCCGATCCCGCCGCCGATCACGAATTTATGGACCGCGACGACGACGGGCACCTCACAGTCGCGCACCGCCTTGAAGGTCAGGTAATTGCCGCGGTTGAGCAGGGTGATGCGCTCGGGATGCGCCTGCATTTCCTTGATATCGACGCCGCCGCAGAAGCCGCGCGCGCTTTCGGCGGCGCGTATGAGGACGACATTGACCTCGGGGTTCTGCCCTGCTTCGCGGATGATCGCGGGCAGGCTGTTCCAGGTCGTGCTGTCGAACGCGTTGACCGGCGGGACGTCGAAGACGATCTCGGCGATGCGGTCCTTGATTTCGGTATGGATCGGCATGGGTCAGGCCCCTGTTGACGAAGAAGAGGAAAGCGCGGCGAGGCGCGCGCGTGCGTCTTGCTCGATATCGCCAAGCAGCTCGGCGCAGCTCGGCAGATCGTCGAGGCGTCCGGCGACGAGGCCGGTCGCCATCAGGCCGTGATCGGGGTCGCCTTCGACGACCGCCTTCTGGATCAGCATCGGCGCGGAGGCGGCCATCATCGCCTGCGGCAGCGTGAGCCCGCCGTGGCTGGTCATGCCCTTTGCGGCCTTGAACAGTTCGCCGAACGAGGCGCCGGTCTGGCGCTTCATCGCGAGCCCGCTCTCGATCGCGCGGCGCCATATGCCGAGCCCGGTCGAGCGCTCGATGCGGTTCAGCAGCGCATTCCTGATCATCCGTTGCGGCAGCCCGTCGACCTTGGTCGACACGAGAATATCGTCGGTGCCCGCCTTGACGTAGCGCGCCTTGGTCAGCTCGGGGATCGGGCTTTCGCGCGTCATCAGGAAGCGCGTGCCCATCGCGATGCCGACCGCGCCGAACGCCAGCGCCGCCGCGAGCCCGCGCCCGTCGCCGAAGCCGCCCGCCGCGATCACCGGCACCTTCACCGCGTCGAGCACCTGCGGCAGCAGGATCGTCGACGCGACCGATCCGGTATGCCCGCCGCCTTCGCCGCCCTGCACCGTCACCATGTCGACGCCCAATTGCACCATCTTCTGCGCATGCTTGACCGCGCCGACGGTCGGCACGCAGAGGATGCCGGCATCCTTGAAGCGGCCGATCATCTTCGCATCAGGCCCGCGGCCGAAGCTGACCGCGCGGATCTGGTCGCGATGCTTCAGGATGATTTCGACGATCTCCGCCGCGCCCGGCTGGAACATGTGGAAATTGACGCCGAAAGGCTGCTTCGTGCCCGCCTTGACCGCGAGGATCGCGGCTTCGAGTTCGGCGGGCTGCATCACCGCGCCCGCGAGAAAGCCGAACGCGCCCGCCTCGCTCGACGCGATCACCAGCCCCGGCGTCGCGATCCAGCCCATCGCGGTCTGGATCACCGGCAGCCGGCAGCCGAGCCGCTCGGTCAGGATGGTGGCGAGCGCGTCGGCCATCAGCTGTTCCCGGCGTCCTTCTTGTTCGCCGCGGCCATCTTCTTGCCGTCGAAGCCGGCGATATAGTCGCCCTTGACGAGGCTGTTGTTGGCGTGCGCGAAATGATGATAGCCGAACGCCGCGTCGATCCCGGCATTCTTGCCCGCGAGCGTCTCCATATGGTTGCAAGCCTGCTTGGCGAGCTGCAGCGCGAGGCGCGGCTGCGTCGCGATCCGCTCGGCGACGCGTTTGACCTCGTCCGCCAGCTCGGCGCGCGGCACGACGCGGTTGACCATCCCGGCTTCGCGCGCGCGCTCGGCGCTCATCCGTTCGCCGAGGAACAGGAATTCCTTCGCCAGCCGGACGTTGAGTTCGTGACAGTGCGCGAAATATTCGAGGCCCGGAAAGCCCATCTGAAGCACCGGGTCCTGAAAGAAGGCGTCGTCGGAGGCGATGATCAGGTCGCACACCCAGGCGAGCATCAGCCCGCCGGCGATGCAGCCACCATGGACCTGCGCGATCGTCGGCTTGGGAATGTCGCGCCACCTTTTGCACATGCCCAGATATTGTTCATGCTCACGGGCATAGGCCTTTTCGGCGCCTGCCTTGGTCGAATGATCGTACCACATGAGCCGGCGGTCGACGCGCGAATGAAAGTCGCGGCCCGGCGTACCGATGTCGTGGCCGGCGCTGAAATGCTTGGCATCCGATTTGAGGACGATGACCTTGACCGCATCGTCGTCGACCGCGCGGAAAAAGGCGTCGTCGAGCGCGTAAGTCATCTGGCTGTTCTGGACGTTGTGATATTGCGGGCGGTTGAGCGTCACCCACGCAATGCCGTCGGCCGCCTCGTAAAGGACCGGCGTGTCGGTCTCGTAAACCGGGGTCTCGTCGACCGGCGGGACCAGCCCGTCATTTTGCTCGCTCATCGCTCAGTTCCTCTTGCCCGCGGGATTGTCCTTGATCACACCCGCGCGCAGACCATGCGGGTCGAGCCGCGCGATGATCGCGAGCTGTTCGGCGGTCGGGGCGGGGGTGGTCCTGATCTCGGCGGCGGCTTCGAGCGCGAAGCCCGTCGCCTCCTGCACCTGCTCGAAGGTCACGCCCGGATGCAGCATCACGACGCGGACCGCATTGTCCTTGCCGCCGAAATCCATGACGCAAAGGTCGGTGACGATCAGCCGCAGATCGACGCGGCTGAAATTGACGCCCGGCGTCCGGCGCGCCGGATTGTAGCCGACGCTCGACACCATATCGACCTCGTCCTCGACGAAGACGCGCTTCGAATGCGCCGGCACGAACATCGAATTGATGTGGCAGATGCTGTTGCCCGGAAAGCCCCGCGCGCCGAGCATCTGCACCTTCGGCTGATCATAGGTGCCGCCGAGGTAGGAGATGTTCGTCTGCCCGAAGCGGTCGATCTGGCTCGGCGTCACCATCGCGTGGCGCTTCCCCGACCACACCGCGGCGTCGAAGAAGCGCGAGAAGGGGAGGTAACCCGCGGCCTTGCGGTCGTCATAGCCGCGCGGGCCGAGCGGCACGGGGTCCTCGACCAGCCAGGCTTCGCCATCGGTCATCATCAGTTCGGGGGTGTGCGTCAGCTTGGCAAGGCCGGCGGCGAGGCGCGGTGCGGGGCCGATGCCGGTCGCGACGAGTTCGCCATTGCCGCGCCACGCTTCGGACGCGGCGACGATCAGCTGTTCGCAAAGGGTGAAGTCGGGTGCGGTGGTCATGGTCTCGGCCGCCTCAGAAGATGGGAAGGGGGAGGGCGGCGACGGCGTCCTTGCCGCCGACGCGATCGAGATAACCCGCCTCGTCGGTGCCGATCGTCTCGGCGAGATAGCGATCCCAGCCGCCGTCCTCGCGCGCGCTGTCGGCGTAGGATTTGAGATGCTTCATGTCCCAGCCATAGGCGGGCGGCATCGAGGTCGGATGCGCGCCGAGCGGCGCTGCAATCACGCCATGGACGAAGCAGCGCTCGACGATGTTGGCGCGCGCATCCTCGGGATAGCTGCGGTCCATCCGCTCGACGACTTCCTCGGTCGAGACGAAGGTCTTGTCGGCGGCGCGCGCGAACCATTCGTCATAATAGGTGTCGGGGCCGAGCGCCTGGATATTGCCGAGCTTGTCGGCGCGGTGGACGTGCAGCAGCGCCGCGTCGAGCTTCAGCGCGGGCATCGCGAGCAGCACCTCGCCGTCGGCATAGGGCGACTGGACGGTCTTGAACCCGCCATGCGTCATCACGTCGGTGCCGAGCCCGACGTGCGTCGGCAGGAAGGGCAGGCCGAACGCCGCAGCCTTCAGGCCCCATTGCAGCATGCCTTCGTCGAGTTCGAGAATGTCGAGCCCGCCGGCTTCGCGCGCCTTACGGAAATAGGGCTCCAAGGGAATCGCATCCATCGAGACGAAGCCGAAGATGACCTTCTTCATCTTGCCCGCGGCGCAGAGCATCCCGACCTCAGGGCCGCCATAGGCGACGATGGTCAGGTCCTTGAGGTCCGAACGCAGGATCGCGCGTACCAGCGCCATCGGCTTGCGGCGCGGGCCCCAACCGGCGATTCCGATCGTCATCCCGCTTTTCAGCGAGCCGACGAACTGCTCGATGGTCAATTGCTTGTTCAACCCACTCTCCAGCGATCATGCGACGGGCGACATGTGCTCCGCCATTGTCCGATCCGATTAGGGAGTCTGGCGGCGGGTCCGATACCGCCATATGGGGGGAGACTTTCTTGCCGCCGGAACGAAGAGGTCGGGCGAAGGATGGAGGCGGAAATGACGGACGGAAAAGGGCGCGTCGCGCTCGTCACGGGCGGCGGCAAGGGCATCGGCCGCGCGATCGCCGAGCGCCTGCTCGCCGACGGGTTCGACGTCGTGATCTGCGGCCGCAATGCGCCCGCCGAGCTCCCGTCGCACGGCGCGCGCGCCGCAACCTTCGAAGCGTGCGACGTTCGTTCGGCCGACGAGGTGCAAGCGATGGTGGATCGCATCGAGGCGCAGCATGGCCGGCTCGACCTTGTCGTCAACAATGCGGGCGGCTCGCCCGAGGCCGATGCCGCGACCGCATCGCCGCGCTTCTCCGAACGTGTTCTCGCGCTCAATCTGCTCGGACCGCTCCACGTCGCGCAGGCGGCGAACCGGATCATGCAGGCGCAGGCCGAGGGCGGCGCCATCGTCAATATCGCAAGCGTGTCGGGGATGCGGCCCTCGCCGGGGACCGCGGTCTATGGCGCGGCGAAGGCGGGGCTGCTCAGCCTCACCGAATCGCTCGCGATGGAATGGGGGCCGAAGGTGCGCGTCAACGCGGTCGTCGTCGGGCTGGTCGCGACCGAGGCGGCGGCGGATCATTATGGCGGCGAGGAGGGCATGAAGCGCATCGATGCGATGCTGCCGCTCGGCCGCATGGCTCAGGGCGCGGACATCGCGGGGGTAGTGAGCTTCCTCGCCTCGGCCGACGCTGCCTATGTCAGCGGCGCGAAGATCGCGGTGCACGGCGGCGGCGAACGGCCGGTATTTTTGACGCTGGCGAGTGGTGGGTAGGAAGCCAAGCCGCAAACCTCATCGCGGTATCCCGGCAGAGGCCGGGATAACGTTTCTATCGAAAAGGGCTGTGTGTCTCAGCCCAGCATGCGCTTGCGCAGCCGCTTCCGCGTCGCCGCATCGACTCCAAGTTCCTGCGCCAGATAGGCATCGACGCTGCCATAATCCTTGGCGATCTGTTCAAACGCGGCGTCGAGATAGGCGCGCTCGACCCCCAGCAGCGGCTTGGCGACATCGGCGGGCAGCGCCGACATGGCGGCGTTCATTCCCGCATCGGCGCGCAGCGCGTCGGCATCGAGCAGCGTGTTGCTCAGCAGATAATCCTCCATGATCGTCTCATAGGGCACACCGAGCGCGCTCAGCACCAGTGCAACGCCGAGGCCGGTACGATCCTTGCCCGCGGTGCAATTGACGATGACCGCCTTGTCGGAATTCAGCAGCCGGTCGAACAACATGCGGTACGACGCCGCCTGTTCCTTCGGGAAGCCGCGATAGCCCTGGATCATCACACCGCGCATGGTCTCGGCGTCGAACGTCGCGCCCTTTGCGAACAGCGCGCCCAGATTGCCGCCCGACAGATCATAATCGCGCGTCCAGTAACCGACGCCCGCCGTCTGCATCCACGGCGCCTTGTCGCCCTGTCGCTCGCGCGTCGAGCGCAGGTCGATGATCGATCCGACCGACAGCTTGCGGATCAGCGCCTGATCCTCCGCCGTATAGCGTCCGACCGACGCCGAGCGATAGAGCTTGCCCCAGCGTACCTCATGGCCGTCACCGGTCCGGTAGCCGCCGACGTCGCGGAAATTGTCGCCGCCGGTGAGCGCAATCTCGCGCGTCCGTTCGGGCGCGGCCTGCTTCGTGACGGGCGCAGTTTGCGCGATCGCCGGTATGGGCGCGACCAGCAGCAGTGCGAGCAGTGTCTTTTTCATTCGTCTTCCTTCCGAAAATCCGCCCGGTAACGATCTGCCACCGGGCGGCCCCCCTCAGAATTTCACCCGGGCTTCGAGGCCATAGGTGCGCGGTTCATTGTAGAATGTCGCGGTCGTCCGTCCGCCGATACGGAAATCGAGCAGATTATAGGTCGCGTTGGTCAGATTCTTGCCCCAGACCGCAATCTCCATCTCGCCCCCGCCGAGCGCGATCTCGCCGAGCGACAGGCGGCCGTTGAGCAGCAGCGCCTTCTCGGCCTTGGTCGCGACCGTGCCGTTCGGGATGTAGTTGCCCGCTGTGTCAAGCCCCAGATGCGCGCGAAGCTGCCCGAAGGAAAAGGACGGAAAGGCATAGTCGGCCGAGAAGCTTGCGCTATGTTTCGGCGTGAAGGCCGAGAAGGTCTGTTCGATTACGCCGGTGAAGATGTTGCGCACCGGGGTCGGCGGCGCGTCGGTGTAGACATAGTTGGCCGACAGCGAGAGTCCGCGCACGGGGACGAGCGTGATATCGGCCTCGATGCCCTTGATCTTGCGCTTTTCGGGGGCGTTCACCGTTTCGGTGTTCGACACGAACGCCGGGTTGACGAAATCGACCTGCTGGTTCGACAGCCGGCTCGCATAGGCGGCGAGGTTGACGCGCAGGCGGCGGTCGAACAGGTCGGCCTTCACCCCCGCTTCCCACGCGGTCAGTTCTTCCTCGCCGAAGGTGCGCAGGATCGTCGAGCGCGTGTTGGCGCCGCCGGCGCGATAGGCCCGGCTCCACTTCACATAGGCGTTGATGTCCTCGCTGAAATCATAGGCGACCGTCGCCATCGGATCGACGCGCTTCGAGTTGAAGACGAACGACAGGTTCGGGTTGACGCCCGCGATGAAGAGCAGGCGGCCGTCCTTGTGATCGTCGGTGTAGCGCGCGCCCGCGGTCAGGTGGAGCCCGCGGATGGCTTCGGGCGACCAGGTCGCCTGCCCGAACAGCGCCTTCGAACGCACGCGGACCTCGGCCGCGCGATCGGGGAGACGCGCCGCGCCGCCGTCGGGCGACGGTGCGGGGAAAAGATTGACCCCGGTCAGTGTCGGATTGAGCGTGCCCAGCGAATAGACGATCGCCTCGTCTCGGCCGTTTTCCCTGAAATAATAGCCGCCGAGGACGAACTTCAGCTCGCCGACATCGCCGACGAGCTGGACTTCCTGACTGAACTGGTTCTGCTTCACATTGGCATAGGAAAGGCGGCCGAAACGGCGATTGGGGCCCCAGGTCGTGTTCGTACCCTCGTCGCCGTCCATCTGCGTCGAATCGAGCCGCCGCCACGCCGAGATCGAGCGGAGCGTCAGCGCGTCGTCGATCTCCCATTCGGCGGTCAGGCTGTGGCCCTTCGCTTCCTGCGGATTGCGATAGACGGGAAGGCCGATCCGTCCGACCTTCACGCGGCCGGTGTCGACCTTGATGAACGAGGGCGTGACCGCGGGCGCCTGATGGATCGCCGATACATAGTGATAGAGGCTCGTCGATTTGTCGCGCGAGAGGTCATAGGAATAGAGGATCGAGATATTGTCGGCGGGCCGCATGAGCGCCGAAATCTTGAAGCCGTATTTCTCGATCTCGCCATAATCGCGCGCGTCGCCGCCGAGGGGATTCCGCACCAGCCCGTCGCGTCCTTCGAAGACGCCGTCGACCTTGACGCTGATTCCCGCCGCCTCGGGCAGGTTGATGTGCGTCGCAAAGGACCGGCCGCGATAATTGCCGATCCCGGCTTTCAGGTCGAAGCCGAGCTCGCCCGTCGGGCGCTTCGACACCACGCTGATCGCGCCGCCGATCGTGTTGCGCCCGAACAATGTCCCCTGCGGTCCGCGCAGCACCTCGATGCGCTCGATGTCGGCGAGCTCCATGCCGAGCCCCGACACACGGCCGAGATAGACGCTGTCGACATAGACGCCGACGGTGGCGTCGCGCGTCACCTGCGTCGCGTCGACCGGGACCAGCCCGCGCATCCCGATGCTGACCGCCGACACGCGGCCGACAAAGGGCGCGATGCGGATCGACGGCACCGCGCCGGTGAACAGGTCGGACAGCGACCCGATGCCCTTGGTTTCCAGCGCTTCGGCGTTGAGCGCGACCATCGAGATCGGCGTGTCCTGCAGATTTTCTTCGCGCTTCTGCGCAGTGACGACGATGTCGGTGACGCCGATGCCCGGATCTTCGGCGCTTTCCTGCGCCTGAGCCGGAGCGGCGAACAGCCATGTCGCGGCCGATGCCGCAAGCGCCGCACGGTACAGGCACGATTTTCCAACCAGCATAATTCACCCTCCCAATTGTCGTGCGGCTATGTCCGCATCGATTCACCTACTCGTGAGTAGGTGAATTCTGTAGAGGCGCGCAGGTGATTTGCAAGCACAATCGGATTGGGCCAAAGAGGCGCGATGAACATGACCGTGACGATCCCGTCGAAACGCAAGGAACGCGCCGACGCGACGCGCGAGGCCGTCCTGCGCGAAGCCGAACGGCATTTCGCCGCGACGGGGTTCCGCGCGGCGCGGCTCGAGGATATCGCCGACGCCGTCGGCATCCGCCGGCCGTCGCTGCTCCATCATTTCCCGACCAAGATTGCGCTCTACGACGCGGTCGAGAAGCGCATCTTCGAGAATATGCACGCGGCGAGCGAGGCGCGGACCACGGGCGTCGACGACCCCGTCGAACGCCTGCTCGCGCATCTCGACGCGTGGCTCGATTTCTTCGTCGGGCGGCCGTCGGCCGCGCGCATCATCCAGCGGCTCGTCGCCGACACGGCGGTACGACAGGACAATCCTGTCGAATTTTCCTATCTGGTGCTCGAGGACATGGATCGCACCCTCGCTTACGGCATCGCGCGCGACGCCTTTGTGCCGATTACGACGATCACCTTCATCAACGCCGTCGGCGCGGGCATCCTCTTCTTCGTCTGCAACAGCCGCCAGGTCGGCGAGCAGCGCCGGTACGAGCCGTCCGATCCTGACGACCTCGCGACCTTCCGGATATTGCTCCACAAACTCGCACGGACGGCCGTGCTTCCCTGACGCACGCGACGCCGGCGCGCGTCATTCGGGTACGGCGCCGTCCGCAAAGAGAAGCTTCAGCACATTGCTCGCATAGTCCCGGGTGACGGGCTCGACGAGCATGTTCGAGCGATACTGAACTGCGCCGACGAAGATATGGATGAGGTCGTCGAGCGGGATGTCGCGGCGTAGCAGGCCGCGGTCGCGCGCCAGCCCGAGCACCGCCTCGAGCGGCTTTCGCCGGTCATAATGGTGCGCCTGCCCGATCGCGCGCAGTTCGGGGTCTTCGTACATCGCGGCCGACACGGCGATGCTCACCGCGGCGACGCGGCGGTCGGCGACGATCCCGACGAAGCTATCGATCATCTTTTCGATCAGCCCGCGCAGATCGGCATCGCTCGCGCCGGCAAGGACGCGCGCAACATCGGCGTCGGCGCTGTGGACGCGCATGATGTGGTCGAGCGCCGCAAGCAACAGATCCTCGCGCCGCTCCCAGCGGCGATAGATGGCGGGGCGCGTTGTCCCTGCGGCCTTCGCGACCGCGTCGAAGGAAAAGCCGCGATAGCCCTGCGCCGCGAGCACATCGCACGCCGCCTCCAGGATCGCACCGTCGAGCTCGGCGCTCATCGGGCGCCCCCTGGCCGGCTGATCCCTCGTCTCTTCTTCGCTCATTCCCGCCTCATTTTCCGGGGCGGTCGGGCCGCGCCGCGCTTTCACAAAACTGTCGCCGTTTTCCAATACACGCCCGTATCGAAAATAAAAACGTTACGGCATCGTATCGTAATTCCGGCTCTCTTCCAACGAAAGGTTTTCCCGTGTCGTTCCAGTCCTTTCTCCGTTCCGCAAGCCTGCTCCCGATGCTTGTGGCCGTGCCCGTCTGTGCCGAAACGCTCGATTCGGCCGATGCCGGAAGCGGCGAGGCCGACGCGATCGTCGTCACCGCGCAAAAGCGCGAACAGTCGATCGTCGACGTACCGATCAGTCTCTCGGCGTTCGACGCCGACATGCTTGAAAAGATCGGCGCCGACACGCTCGAGGACGTCAGCCTCTACACGCCGGGGTTCGAGGTGCGCGAGCAGAGCGTCGGCGCGCCGGGCTTCATCATTCGCGGCATCACCTCCGACGGGATCGGCGAACAGCGCGTCTCGATCTATCTCGACGGCGTCTCGACCTCGTCGGTCGCGGCATCGGCGTTCGAACTCTACGACATGGAACGCATCGAGATCGCGAAGGGGCCGCAGTCGACCCTGTTCGGGCGCGGCGCGCTGATCGGCGGGGTCAATGTGATCCAGAACAAGGCGGGCGACGATTTTGCGGTGCGGGCATCGGCGGGGGTGGGCGACTATGGCTATCGCATGGCCGAAGCGATGGCGAATGCGCCGGTCGTAGAGAATCTGCTCGCGGTGCGCGTCGCGATGAAGTGGCGCAAACGCGACGGCTACATCGAAAATCTTGCGGGCGGCCCCGATTACAACGCCGTCGACACGCTGGCGTATCGCGGCGCGCTGCGCTTCACACCGGCGAGCGGGCTGCGCTTCGATCTCATCTACAACCGCGAGGAAAATACGCCGCGCGGCGGCACCGGTTTCAAGTCGAACGTCTTTCTGCCGCGCGATCCGGCGAGCGGCGCCGTCCTCGGCGACACCAAGCCGCACAGCGGCGTCGTTCTCGGTTCCTTCGCCGGGCTTGCGGGCGATCGCCTCTATATCGACCGGACGCTGAAGGACGTGACGCTGCTCGGCGCGTGGGACATCAATGACGCGCTGACGGTGAATTCGATCACCAGCTATCGCAAATATCGCAATGTCGAGGCGTTCGATCCCGACGGCACCTTCATGAACATCATCGCGGGAATCGGCGAAAGCTGGGGCGACCAGACGACGCAGGAGCTGCGGCTGACCTATGACAACAAGGGCGCCTTCACCGGCGTGATCGGGGCCTCCTATGTCGACCTTGCGAATAATGATCGCTATCTTTTCCAGTTCGACGAACGCGCGACCGCGCTGCTCTTTTCCGGCGCTTTGCTCCGTTCGGCGCCGATGGGGCTGACGCAGGCGCAGATCCTCGCCGCGCTCGGCCCGCTCGCGGGCGCGCTCAAGCCCGCGCATCAGGATGATTCGACCTTCGGCGGTGCCGCGAAGACGGTCGACGTCTTCGCCGACGGCACATGGCGCGCGACCGATCGCCTGTCGGTGACCGCGGGGCTGCGCTGGACGCACGACGACAAGACGGCGACCGTCGTCGGCACGCTGCCGAACGGCCCGAGCCGTCTGACGCGCGGCGGCATCTTTTTCCAGCCGACCGCCGGCGGCGCGACGCTGTCCGCCGAGGAAAGCTTCAGCGGCTGGAGCTGGCGCGCTGCGGCGCAATATGAACTCGGCGACGATCTCAACGCCTATGTGAGCTATAATCGCGGACGTCGCTCGCCCGCACTCAACATCTCGGCGACCGCGCCCGCGTCGGTCGCGCCGGCCGAGCTCGTCAACAGCTATGAACTGGGTCTCAAGGGCACTGCTGCGGGCGGCAAGCTGCTGTTCGAGGGCGCGGTCTATTATTTCGATTACAGCAATTTCCAGACGGTCAAGACGATCGACGGCACCCTCACCACCGTCAACGCGGGCGAGGCCGAGGCCTATGGTTTCGAGACGCAGGTGCAGGCGAACGCGGCGAGCTGGCTTCAGCTCTTCGCCAATTATTCATACAATCATGCGCGGCTGACCGGGGGCGCCTATGATGGCAACAGCTTCCGCAACGCGCCCGATCACAGCTTTTCGCTCGGCACCTTCTTCACCGTGCCGGTCGGCAGCGCGGCGGAGGTTTATTTCAACCCTACCTATAGCTGGCAGTCGCGTTTCTTCTTCGACGACGACAATGACCGCGCCGACCTGCAACCCGCCGACTTCGCCGTCGACGAGATGCAGAAGGCCTATGGCCTGTTGAACCTCCGCGCCGGGATTCGCACGCCCGACCAGAAATGGCGGATCGAGGTCGCGCTCAAGAATGCACTCGACGCCAGATATGTCATCGATGCCGGCAATACCGGCGACAATTTCGGCATCCCCAGCTTCATCGCCGGCCAGCCGCGCATGTTCACTGCCGAAATCGGCTTCCAGTTCTGAACTTCCGCTCGAGGAGACGCACCATGAAAATCTTTCACGCCATCGCCCGCCGCGCCGTTCTGGGCTCGGCGCTCGCCCTCGCGCTCGCCGGTCCGGCCTTCGCCAAAGACGACAGCTTCACCATCGCGGTGATCCCCGACACGCAGAATTACATGGATTACACCCACCAGAGCGCCGAGGGCTTCCCCTTCGACGCGAACGCGATGTTCTTCGAGCAGATGCAATATGTCGCGAACAATGTCGAAAGCGCGGGCGGCGACATCGCCTTCGTCACTGCGCTCGGCGATATCTGGCAGCACCAGACGCTCGAAATGGATCCCGGCCACGCCGCGCGCGGGTTCAGGCGGGTGCCGAATCCGATCATGGATTCGCATTTCGCGCCGACGCCCAAGGTCAAGACGGTCGAAATGCCCGCGGCGAAAAAGGGCTATGACCTGATCGCGGGCAAGGTGCCCTTCTCGGTCGTGCCGGGGAACCACGACTATGACGCGATGTGGACCGATTCCAACCATCCGCCCGCGCCGGTGTTCAGGGACATGTCGAGCCTCGGCATGCTCCATCCCGGCGGTCTCACCAACTTCAAGTCGGTCTTTTCGGACAAGTCCGACTATTTCCGCGGCAAGAGCTGGTACGTCGGCGCGCACGACGACGGCGCCGACAGCGCGCAGATCTTCACCGCGGGCGGCTATCGTTTCCTGCACATCGGGCTGCAGTTCGATGCGCCCGACGCGTCGCTCGAATGGGCGGCGTCGGTGATCGCGCGTTATCCGGGGCTGCCGACGATCATCTCGACGCATAATTATCTCGACACGCAGGGACGGCGGCTGTCGAACCCCGCGATCGACAGCCACGCGGTCGACAGCCGGGATAACAATCCCGAGATGGTGTGGGACAAGCTCGTCAGCCGGCACGACCAGATATTCATGGTCCTTTGCGGCCACCAGCATGCGCAGTCGATGCGTACCGACGCGAACCGTTCCGGGCACAAGGTCTACCAGATCCTCTCCGACTATCAGGCGCGCGGCCAGACCGCGAAGGATGCGGGCCGCAAGCTGCAGCAGGGCGAGGGGATCGGCGACGGCTGGATGCGGCTGATGCGTTTCGACATGGCCCCCGAAACGCCGGTCGTGCACGTCAGCACCTATTCGACCCATTACCGCAAGGCGAGCCGCGACACGGCCGGATATATCGGCTGGTACAAGGCGCAGGAGCAGCCACAACTGAGCGACGAGGCCTATCTCGCGGGCGACGATTTCCGGATCGACCTCACCGATTTCCGCGCGCGCTTCGACAAGTCCGCACGGGTCAAATAGATCGGCCCGGCGGACCCGGCCGGAATCTCCGCCGGGTCCGACCCGCGGCACAGGAAAAGATCGCATAACAATTGCTTCAAATCGAACGGCGGGTATCAGGCAGGACATTCTACAGGAGATTGTCCATGCGCTTCGCCGTTGCCCTGATGCTGATGCCCGTCCTGCCGCTCGTTGCCGTCCCCGTCCCCGCGATGGCGCAGGCGGCAACCACGACCGCGCAGGATCAGGCGCTGCTCGGGTTTCTCGATCAGGCTTTCGACGAACGGCTGGCCCTGCAGCCCGAGAGCCAGACGCAGCTCGGGCTCAAGACCAGCTACGACCGGCTGGACGATTATACCGATGCGGCCGCAGTGCGCGAACAGGAACTGCTCGAGCGCCAGCTGAAGGACATGCACGCGCGGTTCCGGCCCGAGCAGCTGGGCGCGAGCGCGCGCGTCAGCTACCGCTTGTTCGAATATGACGTCGAACGCCGCCGCGAATCCTTCCGTTTCCGCAAGCTGCGCTTCCCCGTCACGACCAGCGGCAGCCCCGCGGGCGATATTCCGGTCCTGTTGATCAACAACCACAAGGTCGACAGCGTCGCCGACGCCGAAGCCTATATCGCCCGCCTGCGCGACACCGATCGCGTGATGCGCGAAGTCGCCGCGACGATGCGCGAGCAGGCGGCTGCAGGTGCGGTTCCGAACAAGGTGAATTTCGCGCCCGCGCGCGCCGACGCAAAGAAGATTCTGGTCGGCGCCCCGTTCGACAGCGGCCCCGATTCGACGCTGCTCGCCGACTTCCGCAAGAAGGTCGGTGCCCTCGACGCGCCCGCTGCGGTCAAGAGGAAGCTGCTCGCCGACGCGAGCGCGGCGCTGACCGGACCGTTCCGGCACGGCTATGACGTACTGATCGCCGCCATCGACGAGGTGGAGCCGCAATCGAAGGGCAATTTCGGCGTGTGGAACCTGCCCGACGGCGACGCTTACTATGCCGACCGGCTGAAGAGCTCCACGACGACCGACCTCACCGCCGACCAGATCCACGATCTGGGTCTCAAACAGGTCGCCGCGATCCGCGAGGAGATGGAAGCGATCAAGCGCGAGGTCGGCTTTACCGGCACGCTCGAACAATTCTTCGACCATATCCGCACCGACCCGAAGCTCAAATATCCGAACACCGAAGCCGGCCGCGAGGCCTATCTCGCCGACGCGCGCGCCGTGATCGCATCGGCGATGGCCGCGGCGCCGCGCTATTTCAGCGTGCTCCCCAAGGCCGCGCTCGAAGTGCGTGCGGTCGAGAAATGGCGCGAGGCGACGGCATCGACCGCCTTCTACAATCCGCCTTCGGCGGACGGGTCGCGGCCCGGCATCTATTACGTCAACCTCGTGGACATGAACCAGACGCAGAAGGTCCAGGTCGCGGGCATCGCGGCGCATGAGGGCGCGCCGGGACACCATTTCCAGATCGCGCGGCAACAGGAACTCTCCGGCATCCCGAAGTTTCGCAAGTTCGGCGGCTATGGCGCCTATATGGAAGGGTGGGGGCTCTATTCCGAGCGGCTTGCGAACGAGATGGGCGTTTACAAGGATCCCTACGACCGGTTCGGCATGCTGTCGCTCCAGGTATGGCGCGCGATCCGGCTGGTACTCGATACCGGCATCCACTCAAAGCGGTGGACCCGCGAACAGGCGATCGCCTATTTTCGCGCGAACAGCTCGGTCGCCGATACCGACATCGCGCGCGAGGTCGATCGCTATTTCAACTGGCCGGGGCAGGCGACGAGCTACATGGTCGGTCAGCTCCGGATCGCCGAATTGCGGGCGCGCGCCGAACGCGAGCTCGGCCCGCGCTTCGACATCCGCGATTTCCACGAAGCGGTGCTTCGCGAAGGGGCGTTGCCGCTGAGCATTCTCGACGAACAGGTTGCCGCGTATATTGCGTCAAAACGATAACGCTCCGGCGGCGTTCGATTGACACGGGGGCGTCGTCGGCTTTATCGAAAATCGAATTATTAAAGCGGCTACGCTTTATGGCATGAGTCTGTTTGGCGGGGGGCGCCGGGCATTCGGACAAGCTTGGAGGACAGTCCTGCAATGACCCTCAACCTTCCGGGACTCGACCGGCGCCAGCCCGCCACGAGCGGCCCCGAGGCGCGCGATGCCCGGCTGACGCTCAGCCTTTCGGGCACCAATCTCGAGCGGGCCGGCGACTATAACCAGCGGATCGTGCTCCAGGCGATCCGTCTGACCGACGAGACGACGCGCAGTGACCTCGCGCGCGTCACCGGCCTCACGCCGCCGACGATCGTCAATATCACGAAACGGCTGATCGAGATGGGGCTCGTCAAGCCCGCCGGGCGGTTGCAGGGCAAGCGCGGCCAGCCGGCGATGCGCATCGTGATCGATCCCGACGGCGCCTTCGCGATCGGGCTCAACATCGACCGCGATCACATCACGCTCGTGACGCTCGACCTCGCCGGCAAGATCCGCAGCCGGCACACGCGCGAGATCGCCTTCGCGCTTCCCGAAACCGTCGTCGGACATGTCCGCGAAATCCTGCCCGGCCTGCTCGAGGAAGGCGGGATCGATCGCGCGCGCATTCTCGGCGTGGGCATCGCGCTTCCCGACGATCTCGGGCGGATTTCGCTGCCGCATCGCCCGAAAGAGTATGACGCCTGGGAAGGCATCGACCTTGGGGCACTCCTCGGCGATGTCCTTCCCTGGCCGCTTCATGCCGACAATGACGCCGCGTCGGCGGCGCTCGGCGAAGTGCATCTCGGCAACGGCATCGCGCTGCCCAGCTTCTTCTATCTGCTGATCAGCGCCGGACTCGGCGGCGGCCTCGTCATCGACCGCAGCTATGTTCGCGGCGCCGATTCGCGGTCGGGCGAAATCTGGGCGATGCCCGATCCCGCGCGCGGCGAGGGGGCGAATGTGCAGGATACGGTTTCGCTGTCGGCGCTTTATGCGCGGCTTGAGGCCGCAGGCCATGACGTGACCGAGCCCGACGCGCTGGTGGGCGATTCTCCCGACCGCGAGGCGGTGATCCTCCGCTGGCTCGACGATGCCGCCGCGGCGCTCGTCCAGCCGCTGATTGCGGTGAATTGCCTGATCAACCCGGCCGCCATCCTCATCGGCGGGCGGCTTCCGGGCAAGCTCGTCGACGGGCTCGTCGAGCGGCTCAACGCCCGGATGGCCGGCGTCAGGCTTCCCGCAGTGGCGCCGGTACAACGCGCGGGGGCGGCCGACGACGCATCGGCGATCGGCGCCGCGATCATCCCGTTCCTCGACCACATCCTGCCGTCGGAATCGATCCTGATGCAGGCGGGGCGCTGAGTTTCAGCCCGCCGCGATCTGACGATCCATCGCGTCGAGATCGACGCCGCGGGTCTCGGGGAAGATCGCCGCGACCACGATGAACTGCACGCCCATCGCGGCGGCGAAGATCACGAACGGCGCGCCGGGCGACCACGCGACCAGCACGGGGAAGATTCCCGCGATCAATGCGTTCATCAGCCAGTGCGTGCTCGCGCCGAGCGCGCTGCCGCGCGCGCGGACGGGTGTCGGGAAAATTTCCGAAATATAGACCCAGATGACTGCACCCTGGCTTGTCGCGAAAAAGGCGATGAAGCCGACCAGCGCCGGCAGCATCAGGCCTGTGCCGAGCGTGCCGAACAGGACCGCTGCGGCGACAGCAAGGCATAATGTCATCCCCGCCGCGCCGGCGAGCAACAGCGTCTTTCGCCCGAGCCGGTCGATCAGCGCCATGCCGACCAGCGTGAAGACGAGATTGGCGATGCCGATCAGCACTGCCTGCCGATCGGGAGACAGCGAGCCGGCGCGCGCGAAAATATCGTTCAGATAATAGAGGACGGCGTTGATGCCGGCGAGCTGGTTGAAGGTCGCGACAAGGATCGCGAGCAGCATCGGCCGACGATGGCGGCGCCACGACAGCCTCTCGCCGGGCGGATCGCGCTCGAGTGCCTGCTCCATGCCACGCAATTCGCTGGCGGGCGCACCGATACGCGCCGTCGCCACGGCGGCTTCGTCGCGGCGTCCCTTGGCGAGCAGCCAGCGCGGGCTGTTCGGGATCGCGAACAGCAGGACGAAGAACAGCAGGGCGGGGGCCGCCGTAATGCCGAGTTTCCACCGCCACGCCGTGTCGCCGCCGACAAGCCCAGCGATCGTCGCGTTGCTGAGATAGGCAACGAGGATGCCGGTGACGATCATCAGCTGGAACAGCCCGACCAGCCAGCCGCGATGTTTCGGCGGAGCGATCTCGGCGATATAGACGGGGGCGAGCACCGACGAGCCGCCGATCGCGAGCCCGCACAGGAAGCGGAAGACCAGAAAGGCCGGCCAGCTCGACGCCAGCGCGCACCCGAGCCCCGCGACGAAATAGAAGGCGGCGAGCACGCGCAGGCTGTCGCGGCTGCCGAACGCATCGCCCGGCTTGCCCGCGAACAGCGCCCCGGCAAGCGTGCCCCACAATGCTGCCGAGACGGTGATGCCGAGCGTTTCCGGGGTGAGGGCGAAGAGGGCGGTGAGATCGCCCGTGACGCCCGCGATGACCGCAGTGTCGAATCCGAACAGAAGGCCGGCCAAGGCTGCAGTTCCGACGGCCGCAACCAGCGTGCCATGTCCGCCGGATCGTCCCTGCCCGCGGTCTGCCCGTGTGTCGGGGTGGTGTTTGCCAGTCATCACTCTCTCCAACGGATCGAACGTCGGCGTTCGTCCTGATTGCGGCTGACATGCCACAAACTCGCCGTCGAACAAATAAATTAATTTTCATTATTATCTTGACGCCGGGCGCGCCTCCGGGGCACGTTTTGCGAAATCGAATCCCGTACCGGACCGGCGGGCTGAAAAGAGGGAATGGCTCTCGAGGCCATCCGGAGAGGGAAGACAAATGACCGGCAGGCAATCGGGCACCGCATGGACGTTCGCTTACGTCACCATGCTCTTCTTCGTCTGGGGTGCGGTGACCGCGGTCAACGACATCCTGATCCCGGCGGTGAAGGCGATCTTCGCGCTCAGCGACACCGAAAGCTTCCTGACGCAATTCGCCTTCTTCATGGCCTATGGCGTCGTCTCGCTGCCCGCCGCGGCGATCATGGGGCGGCTGGGGGCTGCCAATTCGATCGTCGTGGCGCTCGCGACGATGATCGTCGGCTGCCTGATCATGCCGCTCGCAACCGTGGTGCGCGAATATGCGATCGTGCTCGTCGGCCTGTTCGTGATCGCCTCGGGAATCACCTTGCTGCAGGTCGCGGCGAACCCCTTGTCGGCGTCGCTCGGCCGGCCCGAACGCTCGCATTTCCGGTTGGTATTAAGCCAGGCCTTCAACTCGCTCGGCACCGTCGTCGCGCCCTGGCTTGCCGCGCGCACGCTGCTGCAGGGCGGGCTGTTCGAGGAAGGGCCGGTGACCGAGGCAAGGATCGCCTATTCGCTCGGCCGCATCGACGTCGCCTATGTCTTCATCGCGGCGGTGATCGCGATCCTCGCCATCTTCCTCTATCGCGTCCGGCACGAGATCACGGCCGCCGCGCCGCCGGTCGAGAAGGGCGCCAGCGTCACCGGCGCCTTCGCTTCGCCTTGGGCGCTCGCCGGAGCAGCGGCGATCTTCCTCTATGTCGGCGCCGAGGTCGCGATCGGCAGCGCGATGGTCAATTTCCTCGAACAACCCGACGTGTTCGCGATCAGCGCGGTGCAGGCGGGCAGCCTCGTCAGCCTCTACTGGCTCGGCGCGATGATCGGCCGCTTTATCGGCTCGGGTCTGCTCTACAAGCTGCCCGCGGGGCCGCTCCTCGCGGTGGCGGCCGTCGCAGCGGCGCTGCTCTGCCTGACGATCAGCCAGATCAGCGGACCCGCGGCGGGCGTGCTCGCGATCTCGGTCGGGCTGTTCAACTCGATCATGTTCCCCGTGATTTTCTCGCTCACGATCGAGCGCTCGACCGCACCCGCGTCGGCGACGTCGGGATTGCTCTGCATGGCAATCGTCGGCGGTGCACTCGTGCCGCTCGTCTTCGCGCAGGTTGCCGACGCGAGCGGCAGCCGCTTCCTCGCGTTTCTGGTGCCGATGGCCTGTTACCTCGTCATCGCGCTGTTCGGCTGGCGCGCAGCGCGCGCGTCAGCGTGGAAGGCCAGCCTCGCAACTTCGCCGCACTGACCACGCGATCAACGAAAATATCCAGGGAAGAGGGTCGCAATGAATATCGATACGAATTTGAACCGGGCGCGGAAGGGCAGCGCCATGATGGCATCGGCGGCGGCGATATTGCCGCTGATGCTCGTCTTGTCGCCCGTGGCGGCGCAGCAGAAATCCGGTCAGTCGCCCGTCGAGCTCGCCGATCCGCTCGTCGGTACCGCGCCGCTCGACGACCATGCGCTGATCGGCAATGCGCCGCCGCCGGGCGAGCCCGTCTATTCGGGGCAGACGACACCCGCCGCAATGTTGCCGCACGGTTCGGTCGCCGCGGCGCCGATCAACAATAATATCGAGCTCCAATATCCGAACGGCGTTCCCGTTCCCTATTATTACACCAACCCGACGATGATCGGCTTCACCGGCGGCGGCGGGCCGACCTATGGCGGCAACGCCGAACCGGTCATCATGCCTGTGGTCGGCGACTGGTCGCCACCGCCGGCGTACAGCCAATCCTGGTACGACAAGGCGCGCGAAAAGGCGTCGCCTGGCTATTATTCGGTCCATCTCGACACCTTCAGGACGCAGGCTGAACTGACCGCGACACGCTGGGCGAGTGTGATGCGCTTTACCTTCCCGCAGAGCGAGCGATCGAACGTCATCATCAATTTCCCGCGCCACGGCGGTACGGTCGAGGTCGTCGGCGACAGCATCGTCCGCGGCAAGTCGGGCAAGGGCCATGGCGGCGAGAGCGTCGACGGTTCCTATTTCGTCGCGCATTTCTCGAAGCCCTTCACCGCGCTCGGCACCTTCCGCAAGGCGCCCGGCGACAATCAGGGCTGGGGCATCGGCACCAGCGACGTCCAGCCCGGAACGCGCACACTCTCGGGCAGCTACGCCGGCAGCTATGTGACCTTCCGGACCCGGACGAACGAGCAGGTGCTGGTGAAGATCGCGCACGGCACCAGCTATGAACAGGCCGAACAGCGACTGGCGGCCGAAGTGCCCGGCTGGGATTTCGACGGCGTCCACGCGGCGGCGCAGGACCAGTGGGCAAAGCTTCTCGGCCGCGTCCGCGTGTCGGGCGGCACCGACAAGCAGCGGAAACTCTTCTATTCGACGCTCTATCAGTCGTTCGCCAGCCCGCGGCTGATCGCGGCGAAGGGCGAGAAGTTCGCCGACTCCAATGGCAAGGTCCAGACGGCGACGCACGACCGCTACGGCCCGGTGCCCTTCTGGGATACGGGGCGGAACCAGATCGTGCTGCTGGAACTGATGGAGCCCGGGGCGGTCCAGAATATCATGGCATCCGAACTCGCGATGGCGCGCGAGAAGGGTTATATGAATACTTCGTTCCACGGCGACAACGCGGTGTTCCTGTACCTCGGCGCGTGGGAGCGCGGCATCGAGTTCGATTATGAAGCCGCCTATGAATATATGCGCAAGAATGCGACCGACCCCAAGGGGCCGCGCGGCTATCTCGCCGAATATATGCAGCAGGGCTGGATTTCGGATGTCGTGCCCGATCACAATCCCAGCCCGCCCTATGCCGGGGGCAAGGCGGGCGCCGCGAAGACGCTCGAATATGCGTGGGACGATCATGCGCTCGCGCTGTTCGCGAAAAAGCTCGGCAAGGATGCCGACTATCGGATGTTCCTGAAGCGCGCGGGCAACTACACCAATGTCTTCGACAAATCGATCGGCTTCATCCGCGGGCGCACCGCCGACGGCAAGTGGATCGCGCCCTTCGACCCCGCCGAACCCTATTACAACTTCATGATGAAAGAGGCTTCGGGCTGGTCGACGCTCTGGCTCGCGCCGCACGATGTGCAGGGGCTCATCGGCCTCCTCGGCGGGCGCGCCGCATTCAACGCCAAGCTCGACGAGTTTTTCACCAAGCCCTATAATCCGACGGGTATCTGCCGCGACTGCACCGGCGTGATCGGACAATATGTCCACGGCAACCAGCCCGACCAGCAGGCGCCCTATTATTACAACTGGAGCGGCCAGCCGTGGAAGACGCAGGCGCTGGTGCGCCAGATCCTCGACCGCACCTATGGCAGCGATGCGTCGGGCTACGGCTATCCCGGAATGGACGATCAGGGCGCGACCTCGTCATGGTACGCGCTGTCGGCGCTCGGTTTCTATCCCGTCGATCCGTCGAGCCAGGATTATATCATCGGCAGCCCCGTGTTCGACGACGCCAGCCTCGACATGGGCAATGGCAAGACGCTGCGCATCGTTGCGCGGAACAATTCGCCGACCAATGTCTACATCCAGTCGGCAACGCTCGACGGCAAGCCGTGGAACAAGCCGTGGTTCCGCCACGACGATGTGAAGGAGGGTGCGACCTTCGTCTTCACCATGGGGCCGAAACCGAACCGGGCGTGGGGCGCTGCGCCCGGCGCCGCACCGCCATCGATGTCGCGAAAACGCTGACCTGACCAGCCCCTCGCCCCCGTGTCCTCCGCGGGGGCGCGAGCCCGGGACCCACCCATCCCCCTCCGGGTCCCGGGCTCCCCTCTTCGACAGGAGATACCATGCGCCGCTTTCTGATCACTGCATCCCTTCTCGCTCTCGCGCCGGTCGCAGGACAGGCCCAGACCGCGGCGCCGGCCACCGGCGATGCCGTCTATACCGGCGATCTCACAACGCGCTGGGGCAGGGAGGTGACGCCCGAGAATGCGTGGCGCCTCTATCCGCGTCCGCAGATGGTGCGCGAGCGCTGGGTCAACCTCAACGGCCTGTGGGACTATGCGATCGCGCCCACGGCGGCCGAGCGACCCGCGGCGATGGACGGCAAGATTCTCGTGCCGTTCCCGGTCGAATCGAAACTCTCGCGCGTCGCGCGCAGGGTCACGCCCGACGACCGCGTCTGGTATCGCCGCAACTTCACCGTCCCCGCCGACTGGCGCGGCCAGAATGTCATGCTCAATTTCGGCGCGGTCGATTATGAGGCGACCGTGCGCGTCAACGGCTCGGTCGTCGGCTCGCACAAGGGCGGGTTCGACGCTTTCGGCTTCGACATCACGCCATATCTCAAGCCCGGCGCGAACGAGCTCGTCGTCGAGGTCACCGATCCGACGAGCGCGGGGACGCAGCCGCGCGGCAAGCAGATCCTCGACCCCTCGGGTATCTGGTACACCGCGGTCAGCGGCATCTGGCAGACCGTATGGATCGAGCCGGTGCCCAAGCTCCACATCGCCGAGGTCCGCGCGACCCCCGATATCGATCGCGGCACCGTCGATGTCGCGGTGGCGCTCTCGGGCTGGGCGAACGATACCGATGCGGTGCGGCTGACCGCGAGCGCGGGGGGCAAGGCGATCGCGTCGACGATCATCCGCGCCAACCGGCAGGCGACGCTCGCGATCCCGAACGCGCATCTCTGGTCGCCCGAAGATCCGCATCTCTACGACCTCAAGGCCGAGCTGGTGACGATTGCCGATCCTTATGCGGGCGAGGCCGAGCGCGACCGCAAGGCTTATGACTCGCGCTTCACCGACCATGAGCGCCGCGTCTATGCGAAGGCGCGGACAGAGGGCGCACCGCGCGACAGCGTCGCCGCCTATTTCGCGATGCGCAAGGTTTCGGTCGGGCCCGGCCGTGTCGCGGGACAGCCCGCGATCCTGCTCAACAACAAGCCGCTGTTCCAGCACGGCACGCTCGACCAGGGCTGGTGGCCCGACGGGCTTTATACGCCGCCGTCGGAGGAGGCGATGAAGAGTGACATCGTCTTCCTGAAGAAGGCGGGGTTCAACATGCTGCGCAAGCATATCAAGGTCGAGCCCGCGCGCTATTATCACGACGCCGACCGGCTCGGCATGCTGATCTGGCAGGACATGCCCTCGGGCGGCGGCGAGGATCAGTATCTCGCGGGCACCAGCCAGTATCAGGCGATCTTTCCGTCGGAAACGCTCGCCGAGCAGCAGAAGCAATTGTCCGAAATGGTCGGCGAACTCCGCGCTTTCCCATCGATCGTGACGTGGGTCGTCAACAACGAGGGCTGGGGACAATATGATTCGGCGACGCTCGCGCGATTCGTGAAGGGGCTCGATCCGTCGCGGCTCGTGAACGCCAATTCGGGCTGGCTCGACGTCGCGCCCGGTGTGTCGGAGATGCTCGACATCCACACCTATGAGGATGTGCCGAGGACGCCGCCGCTGCAGACGGATCGGGCGATCGTGCTCGGCGAATATGGTGGTGTCGGTTTCCCCGTGCCAGGCCATATCTGGAAACCGGGCAAGGGCAACTGGAGCTATCAGGTCGCGCAGGACGAGAAGGAATATCTCGTCCGCTTCCGCCGCAAGATGGAGGGCGTGATCCGGCAGGCGAAGGAAAATGGGCTCAGCGCCTCGGTCTACACCCAGACGACCGATGTCGAGGACGAGATCAACGGGCTGCTGACCTATGACCGCGCGGTGCCGAAGGCATCGGCCGAGGCGTTGGCCGAAATCGCTGCGCCGCTATGGAACACCCCGACCCCGGACTGACCGGAAGCGGGAGAAGTGGTGGCCGCACCTGCCGTCCCCGGAGTCGGAGATGGTGGGCGCGGTGAGCCGTGGTTGTGCGTCGAGATGCACGGAAAACTGCGAAAAATTCGGCATTTGTGACGGACTTGTAACGGTTCGTCGCGTCCCGCCACCGGCTCGAAAAATTTATTTTGACAAATTGTTTTTTATATTCTGATAGAGGCGCAACGGGTCCGATGATCCGCCGCCCGGTGACTCGAAAGCACCGGATAACGAGTGGGGGCGAACAGCCCCTCGAACAGGGAGGTCGATGTGATGAAGGCAGGACAAATCCATTCCGCGAAAATGAACCGGCGCGCGCGGCTGGTGCGCGAGCTGATGCTGGGCGCGGGCGCGCTCGTCGCGCTGGGCAGCGCCGGGCAGGCCTGGGCGCAGGCCGCACCTGCCGCGCAGCCGCCGGCCGATGACGCAGCAGAGGCGCCGGGCGACGCGATCGTCGTCACCGGCTATCGCAAGTCGATCGAGCAGAGCCTCGAACAGAAGCGCGAAGCCAATTCGCTGATCGAAGTCATCACCGCTGAGGATATCGGCAAATTCCCCGACAAGAATGTCGCCGACGCGCTGCAGCGCGTGCCCGGCGTGATCATCACCCGTGACGGCGGCGAAGGCAGCCGCGTCAGCATTCGCGGCCTCGACGATGGCCTAACGCTCACGCTGCTCAACGGCAATTTCATCGCGGGAGCCGACAGCGGTGATCCGCAGCGATCGTTCAACTATGTGCTGCTGCCGTCGAACTTCATCGCGAGCACCGAGGTCTATAAATCCTCCGAAGCGCGGCTCGAGGAGGGCGGCGTCGGCGGCACGGTGATCCTCAACACGCGGCGCCCGTTCGACCTGCCGGCATGGTCGGGCTTCGTCTCGGCCGAAGGCACCTATTCGGACACGACCAAGAAATTCGACCCGCAGATTGCTGGTCAGATTTCGTGGAAAGACCCCGAAGAACGCCTCGGCTTCCTGATCGGCGCGACCTATCAGGAGCGCGCGAACCGTGAATTGCGCGGTACGACCGAAACGTGGCGCTGGTGGAGCGACCGCGACGCGAACGGCGACATCATCACGCCCGCGACCGACGTCAACGGCAATCCGTTCGAGAATGACGACGCGATTTCCTATTGGCCGGGCGAAGGCGTGACGGCGCGGGACGGCACGCATTATTCGGGCTATTGGGCGCCGCAGTCGGTCAATGCCGAAGTCTTTTCGCAGCAGCGCAAGCGCCTCGGCATCCAGGCCACCGCACAGATGCGCCCGTTCGACAATCTGACTGTCACCGCGAACTATTTTCGCTTCGACTACAAGAGCAACTGGCAGAACAATGTGCTGAAGATCCCCGAATGGGGCTATGGCAATTTCTTCACCGGGCCGACGTTCGACGAGAGCGGGACGATCTTCCAGTCGGCGAATTTCCAGGTTCCGGCCGCCGGCACGGGATGTCTCGTCAACACGCCGCCCTGCACGATGGAAACGCCGCAGATCGCCGGTTCGTACAGCCGCGAAAAGCAGGTTTCGAACACGTTCGAGACCGAGGTCGCTTGGAACACCGACAATTTCGACGCGGTGGCGAAATTCGGGAAGACCCGCGCCACCGGCGGACCGTCGCTGCGTTTCGGCGTCGCTGCCAAACCGCGCCTGACCGTCACCGGGCAGGAGCAGAACGGCAACTTCCTGAGCAGCTGGGACTTCACCGGCGGCAATCTCAACATGGAATTCTCGCCCGAACTGCAGGAGAATATCAGGAACGGCATCGCCCAGATCGACGTCGGCTCGACGGGGTCGGGCTACACCAACAGCGCGATCACGCAGCGCTATGCGCAGCTCGACCTCGTCCGCCGCTTCGACAGCTTCATCAGCGCGTTCCGCGTCGGCGGCAAATGGCGCGAGATGAACATCCACCGCGAAACCGGCCGCAACGAATGGTACGCCGATCCGGCGACCAAGCGTCGGTATCAGGACACGCCCGCGGGCGCGGTCGCGCGGCCCGAATATTTCTATGACAATCCGATCGGCAACATCGGCGGCGGGTTCAACGCCAACCTGTTTCCGGGCATCAATTTCAGCAATTATCTCGACTATATCAATTCGACCTATGGCCCATCGGTGCGCGTGCCCGAAGTCGACAATATCTACGATCTGAAGGAGCGCGTCTTCGCCGGCTATGTGCAGGCCGATTTCGCAACCGGCCCGCTTCGCGGCAATATCGGCGTGCGTGTCGCGCATACGAAGCAGTCGGGACTGAACTCGGATCGCCTGCAATTCCTCAACGATTATTGCGTCGACGGCCCGGGTGGCCCGCTCGATCCGAATGTGCCGATCGGCCCCGATGGCAATTGCCAGGTGCTGCCGCTCGACCAACGCGAAGCGATCGTCAATACGCAGGTCGACCAGTCGAAGAGCTACACCGACTGGCTGCCCAGCCTGAACGTCGTTTACGAAGTCACGCCCGACATCGTCGTTCGCGGCGCGGTCGCCAAGGTGATTGCGCGCCCGTCGTTCAACGATCTCGGATCGCGGAGCTCGCTGACCTATCGTTCGGAGGCCTATGCCTTCGACCGCGGCCAGTTCGGCGAGTTCGAGGGCTGGTCGGGCAGCGGCGGCAACGCCGACCTCAAGCCCTTCTCGGCGTGGCAGTATGACCTTGGCGTCGAATGGTATTTCAAGCGTGGCTCGGTGCTCGGCGTCGGCCTGTTCCGCAAGGAAGTCTCCGACTTCGTTGTCCCGCTCGTGCTCGACGTGACGCGCGAAGTGAACGGCGAGCAGGTGCTGATCCAGCCCTATTCGACCGTCGCCAACGGCTCGAATGCGGTGTCGCAGGGCGTCGAACTCTATGCGCAGCACACGCTGGACTTCGGCCTCGGCGCGCAGGTGAACTTCACCTATAACGACACCTCGGTCGCCGACATCACGCTCGACGGCGAAACGGTCGGCAAGTCGCCGCTGGTCGGCAGCGCAAAGACGCAGGTCAACGCGTCGGTCTTTTATGAGAACGACAAGTTCTTGGTGCGCGCCTCGTACAACCGTCGCGGCGAAGTCGTCGAAGCGCTCTCTTCGGGCCTCAACATCTACTCCGACCCCTACGAACAGGTCGACATCAACGCCTCGTACGAGCTGATGGACGGGCTGATGCTCACCGCTTCGGTCATCAACCTGACCAAGTCGGAAGAGCGTCAGCACCTTGGGAATGACACCAAGGATCGCTTCGTCCGCAGCAATTACTCCGGCCGCCGCGCTTACGTCGGTGTTTCGTACAAGTTCTGATGGGGCCCATACCCCGGCTCTCCCACTTGGGTGGCTCCGCAAGGAGCCACCCACCTCTTTCCGGGCGAGCAGGTATGACTATGGTGATGAACGAAGCGGGGAGCGGCGCAGGGTGCGTGTCTGGTTGAAATCGCTGGTTTTCGGTGCGGCGCTGCTGACAGGCGGGACGGCCGCGGCAGAGAATCCGATCGTTCCCGGCTGGTACGCCGACCCCGAGATCCGCATCTTCGGCGATCTTTACTGGATCTATCCGACCTATTCGGATCATGGTGAGACGCCCGACGTCTCGCAGCATTTCAATGAGCAGCAGAAAAAGCTGCGCGAGCAGAAGACCGTCCGGCCGTCCTATCATTTCCAGACCTTCTTCAACGTCTTTTCGTCGCCCGACCTCGTTCACTGGACGAAGCACAGCCACGCGCTCGACGTCGAGAATGTCGCGTGGGCGGCCTATGCGGTGTGGGCGCCGTCGGCGATCGGGAAGGACGGCAAATATTATCTCTTCTTCGGCGCCAACGATATCCAGTCGGACGACCAGCGCGGCGGCATCGGCGTCGCGGTCAGCGACCGTCCCGAAGGGCCGTTCAGGGATGCGATCGGCAAGCCGCTGATCGACGCCTTCCACAATGGCGCGCAGCCGATCGACCAGTTCGTTTTCCGCGACGATGATGGGCAGCATTATCTCTATTATGGCGGCTGGAAACATTGCAACGTCGTGCGCCTCGGCGACGATCTGACCTCGATCGAACCCTTTGCCGACGGGACGACCTACAAGGAAATCACGCCCCCCGGCTATGTCGAGGGATCGTTCATGGTGAAGCGGAAGGGCGTCTATTATCTGATGTGGTCGGAGGGCGGCTGGACCGGCCCCGACTATTCGGTCGCCTATGCGATGGGGCCGTCGCCGACCGGACCGTTCAGGCCGATGGGCAAGATTCTCGAGCAGGATTTCAGGATCGCGCGCGGCGCGGGCCATCACTCGGTGGTCAACGTGCCCGGCACCGACGACTGGTATATCGCCTATCACCGCCGTCCGCTCGGCGAGACGAGCGGCGAGCGCCGCCAGCTCGCGATCGACCGCATGACCTTCAACGCCGACGGTACGATCGCGCCGGTGAAAATGACGAACGAGGGCGTCGCCGCGCGCCCGCTGCCGGCCCGGACGGCGAACAGGGGAGAGACGAAGTGAAGACGATCCGCAAGATGATGCTGGGCGCCGCGGCGAGCGCACTTGTGCTGAGCAGCGTCGGCACGCCCGTCGCGCTCGCACAATCGAGCACGCAGCAGACCGCGCTCGTCGATTACGTCAACCCGCTGATGGGCACCGATTCCAGCTATCGCCTGTCGTACGGCAACACCTATCCCGCGGTCGCGGTGCCCTTCGGCATGAACAGCTGGACCCCGGTGACGGGCGAGCCCGGCAGCGGCTGGGGCTATACCTATGACGGCGAGAAGATCAGCGGCATCAAGCAGACGCACCAGCCGAGCCCGTGGATGAACGATTATGCCGCCTTCGCGCTGATGGCCGAAACCGGCCCGGTGAAGGTCAAGCAGCAGGAGCGCGGCAGCTGGTTCAGCCACAAGGCCGAGGTCGCGCGGCCCTATTCGTACAAAGTCTATCTCGCCGACTATGACGTGACCGCCGAGGTCGCGCCGACCGAGCGCGCCGCGCAGTTCCGCTTCACCTTCCCCGAAAGCGACGACGCGCATATCTTGCTCGACGGTCTTGCGGGTGGTTCGATGGTCAAGGTCGATGTCCAGAACCGCCGCATCACCGGCTATGTCCGGAACAACCACGGCGGCGTGCCCGACAATTTCCACAATTATTTCGTCGCCGAATTCGATCGCGACTTCACGCTCGCGCGCACCTGGGCGGGCGAGAACGCGCCGACGAACGAGCTGGCGCGCGAGGGCGATCATGTCGGCGCGGTGCTGAGCTTCAGGACGAAAAAGGGCGACAAGGTCCATGTCCGCGTCGCCTCCTCGTTCATCAGCCCCGAACAGGCGTTGCTGAACCTGCGCAGCGAAATCGGCAGCGACAGCTTCGACACGACGCAGGCGAAGGCGAAGGCGGCGTGGGAGAAGGAACTGTCGCGCATCCGCGTCACCGATCCCGACCCCGAAAAGGTCCGGACCTTCTATTCGTCGCTCTACCGGATGCTGCAATTCCCGCGCGCCTTTTACGAAAAGGACGCGAACGGAAAGATCGTCCACTACAGCCCGTACGACGGCAAGGTGCACGACGGCTACATGTTCACCGACAACGGCTTCTGGGACACGTGGCGCGCGGTCTTCCCCTTCTTCGCGCTGATGTATCCCGAACTCGACAGCCAGATCATGCAAGGGCTGGTCAACACCTATAAGGAGGGCGGCTGGCTGCCCGAATGGGCGAGCCCCGGTTATCGCAACGTGATGATCGGGTCGAACTCGGCGAACCTGATCGCCGACGCCTATTATAACGGCGTGCGCGGCTTCGACGTCGAGACGCTCTACGAAGCGATGATCAAGAACGCGACGACGAGCGAGGGCCGCCCGCGCGACAAGGCGGGCAAGGTGATCGCCGCGGTCGGGCGCGAGGGCGCCGAATATTACAACCGCCTCGGCTATGTTCCCTATGACGTCGGCATCAACGAAAATGCCGCGCGCACGCTCGAATATGCGACCGCCGACTTCTCGATCGCGCAGCTCGCAACGCTGCTGGGCAAGGATGCCGACGCGAAGAAATATACCGAGCGCGCGCTCAACTATCGCAAGCTCTACGACAAGGAGAGCGGCTGGATCCGCGGCCGCAACCAGGACGGTTCGTGGTCGACGCCGTTCAACCCCTATAAGTGGGGCGACGCCTTCACCGAGGGCAACGCGCTTCATTACAGCTGGGCGGTGATGCAGGACGTTCAGGGTCTGATGACACTGATGGGCGGGCGCGAGAAGTTCGTCGAGCGCCTCGACGCGATCTTCACCACGCCGCCGATCTTCGACGAAAGCTATTACGGGCAGGTGATCCACGAGATCCGCGAAATGCAGATCGTCGACATGGGGCAGTACGCCCATGGCAACCAGCCGATCCAGCACATGCCCTATCTCTACAATTGGGCCGGCGCGCCGTGGAAGACGCAGCATCATGTGCGCGACATCATGGCCAAGCTCTATTCATCGGCGCCCGACGGCTATCCGGGCGATGAGGATAATGGCCAGACCTCGGCCTGGTATGTCTTCTCGGCGCTCGGCTTCTACCCCGTCGCATCGGCGACGGGCGAATATGCGATCGGCAGCCCGCTGTTCCGGAAGGCGGTGCTGACGATGCCGAACGGCAAGACGCTGACAATCAACGCGGCGAACAACAGCAATGCGAACGTCTATCTCCAGTCGGTCGCGCTTGGCGGGAAGCCGCAATCCAAGACCTATTTCACCCATGGCGCTTTGTCGCAGGGCGGGACGGTCGACTTCGTGATGGGCGCCAAACCCAACAAGCAATGGGGCAGCGCCCCCGCCGATGCGCCCTTCTCGATCAGCCGTGGAGAGTAGGATGAGCATGACCCCCAATCGCCGCGAGATCATGGCCGGCGCCGGCGCGCTCGCGCTGGCGGCCGCGATGCCCGCCGCCGCGCGCGCCGCCGCCGGCGGCTTCGCCAGCAAGCGCCCCGCGCCTGCCGCGCGCGCTTTCACCAGCCCCGCGATCGAGGCCGAAATCGCGCGCGTGAAGGCGAAGATCGCCGACCCCGAACTCGCGTGGCTGTTCGAGAATTGCTATCCGAACACCCTCGACACGACGGTGCAGACGGGGACGCTCGACGGCCGCCCCGACACTTTCGTCATCACCGGCGATATCGAGGCGATGTGGCTGCGCGACAGCTCGGCGCAGGTGCAGCCCTATATCCACCTCGTCGCGAAGGACGCGAAGCTCAAGCGGCTGTTTCAGGGGCTGATCCAGCGGCAGGCGCGCTGCATCCTGATCGATCCCTATGCCAATGCGTTCGACAAGGATCCGACCGCGCCGTCGAAGCTCGAATGGTCGCAGACCGACAAGACCGAGATGAAGCCCGGCGTCGCCGAGCGGAAGTGGGAAATCGACTCGCTTTGCTACGCGATGCGGCTGTCCCACGAATATTGGACGCGCACGAAGGACAAGGCACCGTTCGACGACACATGGTCGCGCGCGATGAAACTCGCGGTCGCAACCTTCCGCGAGCAGCAGCGAAAGGACGGCCCGGGGCCCTATAGCTTCCAGCGTCCGGCGCTCCAGCCGACCGACAGCCTGATGCTGGGCGGTTATGGCGCGCCGACGCGGAAGGTCGGGCTGATCCATTCGATGTTCCGCCCGTCGGACGACGCGTGCCTCTATCCCTTCCTCATCCCGTCGAACCTGTTCGCGGTGTCGGTGCTACGCAAGATCGCGACCGTCCACCGCGAAGCGCGCGGCGACAACGCGTCGGCAACCGATGCCGAGACGCTCGCTGCCGAGGTCGACGCCGCGTTGAAGGCGCATGCGCTGATCGATGACGGCAAGGGCGGTCAGGTCTGGGCCTATGAAATCGACGGCTTCGGCAATTATGTCTTCATGGACGACGCCAATGTGCCGAGCCTGTCGGGGTTGCCGCTGATCGACGTCGTCGACAGGAAGGACCCGATCTTCCTGCGCACCGCGGCGCTCGCCTGGTCCGACCGCAACCCCTATTTCTTCAAGGGCACGGCGGCCGAGGGGATCGGCGGGCCGCACATCGGTCTCGACATGATCTGGCCGATGTCGATCATCACCCGCGCGATGAACGCCGACGACGATGCGACGATCCTGCAATGCCTGCGCTGGCTGAAGACGA